>Ga0315541_1002795_pt1 | contig 14006 bp, 10 predicted proteins | sample SalMarSW160190MG_FD_203095 | JGI IMG/M metagenome (GOLD analysis project Ga0315541, IMG submission 203095) | Salt marsh sediment microbial communities from the Plum Island Ecosystem LTER, Massachusetts, United States - Salt Marsh Sediment SW1601-190 ...
AGACCGAATACGGTCATCGCCGACACGCCGCCGATGCCGTACCCCCACGATTGCTGGACCCAGGACGTTATCCAAGAGACGAAGGCCGATACGCCGGCCGAGACGAACGCGATTACTGCGACCAATCGTGGGTGAAATGGGCTGTTCGTGGCGTAGTTATGCGTGTTCATAGCAGTTGCCTCAGCTTGCGCAATCCGCAAGGGAATGTCCCCAGCGTCGGGACCCAACGGTGATCCAGCATTCTCGGAATATAAGCTTTCCCATCCTGCCGTGTAAATGCCCGAGCAGGTCCTCGGATGACGATCTACGTGTCTGCAACGCTGTGCCCACTAACGAGATGGGTAACATGCAGCCTCACCCCAGCCGGTAATATCCTGGATGCGTGGTCCGGTCGAACGCGATCAGCCCGGCATCGCACAGCTCGCCGAGCACCCGCTTGGCCGTCCGGTCGCTGATGCCGAACTCCTGCTCGACGTCGCGGCGGGTCAGCTTGCCCTCCGACGCCAACTGGACCATCACCCATCGCTGCTTATCGCTGAGCCGCAAGGCAGGCTTGGCGCGAGACCGCTGGCTCGGCCCATCCGCCTCGCCAAGCAGCGTGCCGTCCTCATCGTGGACCTCCACGACGATCCCGTCCTGAAGGTGGTAGCCGTGCTCGTCCTTGCCGATGACGTCTTCCTGGCCGCAATCGTGGCCAAGGCGAGCCCTCATGATCTTGCCAATGCGCGAACGCAACGAGCAGATCGCCCGGATCAGCGTATTCTGCTCGGGCACCGGATCGAGTTCGCGGGCCAGGGCTCGACTGCCCAGATGCACGTGCTTGCCGCGGTCGTTCGTCTTGCGGAGCACCTGGAGAATCTGCCAGGCGTAGCCACGTCGGCTCTTCTCGGCGATGGTCTCGTTGCACAGCTCGATGTGGCGTGGGTGATAGGCCAACACGCCGCCGGGAAACGGCGTGAGGGACTCGGCCCGTCCGTTCCCTTTGGCCACCACCCGGAACCGCCGATGTTTCTCCAGCACCTCCTCGATCACGACCGCCAGTGTCCGTCCGGTGGTCGGGAACGGCTTGGCGATGCTGCCGTCGATGCCGATCTCCTGCAGGTCAGTCATCAGGTCCACGCAGTGCTGGTGCTGGGCCGTCATCAGGATCACCGGCACGTCCCGCCCCTTGCGAGCTCGGATCTGCTTGAGCAGGTTCTTCCCGAATTCGGGCAGATCCTTTCCGCCCGGCCGGGAGGGAATCTGCAGGTCCTGCAGGATCAGATCGTAATCGTTGGCCGCCAGCAGGCCGTTGGCCTCCTGCTGGGTCTGCGCCCAGTCACTCTTGTGGCCCAGCGACTCAAGGCAATCGTCGATGGCCTCGGTCTTGATCTTCCGGTCGTCCTCAACCACCAGCACCTTCATTCGTCATCCCCCCGAGCCGAATCACCCATGGGCAAGGCGACCACCACGGTGGTGCCCTGGTTCATTTCGCTGTCGATGGCCACGGACCCGCCGTGAGCCGTGATGTACTTGTGCACCAGGCTCAGGCCCCAGCCTGAGCTGCTGCGCTTGGACTTGTTCGGCCCGGTGGGCATGAACGTGGCCAGCTCCTTGAGCACCTCCGGCTCGAGACCTGGCCCGTTGTCGCGGACGAAGATCCGCGTCTCGTAGCCGTCGACGACCACCTGCACCTTGACCCGTCCGGGCCTCAAAGCATCCACCTCACGGTCGGCGAAGGACTCGATGGCATTCTGGATCACGTTGGTCAGGGCAAAGACGATCAACCGGCGGGTCACGCGCAGGCGGATGGACGGGACGTCGTCCGCGCCCAGTTCCACGGCGGACGGATCGTGGCCCTGCTCGACGACGCCCGCCCAAGCCTTCTCGGTGGCCTGGCGGACCATCTCCTGGAGGTCCTCGGGGTGGCGATGGTCCGGCAGCGGCTTGCTGAACTGCTCCATGGCCTCGATGGTCCGCCTCAGGAACTCGACGTCCTCCAGGATCGAACCGGCCCTCCCGATCGCCCCGAGCTCCTTGGCCAGCGCCGCCGCGTTGGGAGACAGCGTCGTCAGGATGCTTCGCACGTCGTGGGCGACGGCGGCGGCCAACATGGCGTACCGCTGGTCGGCGAGGTCCTGGACCTTGGCCGCGACCTGCTTGCCGTAGTGGCGCGTCAGTTCATCGAGCTGCTCGGAGTAGCTTCGCTGCTCGCTGCGTTTGCGCTTCGAAGTCCTCCGGGCCTTTCGCTGCCGGGCCAGGCCCCGCTCGGCGTGGCTACGCACGTAGCTGTTGCAGTCCTTGCGCAACATCGCCACGTAGCGACTGCATGCCTCGTCGTCGAGCAGGTGCACCATCCGCGCCACTTCCAGGCGAACCGACCAGTCCGAATCGCGGGCCAGCAGGTCAAGCAAATCGGTGACCGCCGGATCGCCGCCGGCGTTCCGGCAGAGGATGGCGTCCGCGATGGCCTTCACCAGGCTCCGACGGTCGTCGGCCGACAGAGCTTCCGGGTTCTCCTGGAGCATCCCGTGGGCGCTGCTCAGGTCGGGTTGAGTCCCTTCAACCATCAGTAGTTGTACCTGTCCTTTCTGCGAACAAAGGCTTCCTTGCCGCCTTCCAGAAGGTTGATGATCTCGGTCTTGCAGTCGTCCACCGAGCCATGGTTCGCCATGCTGGCTCGCTCGCCGTCGCTGGTGAGCACGTAGACCGCCGACGCCTCGCCGAGAACGGGGATGTTCGGGTTGTGCGTGATCAGGATAATCTGGCGGTTCTGCTTCACCCGGTGGATGGCCTTGACCACCGTGTCGTAGATGTAGCGGTTGTCGAGATTGTCCTCGGGCTGGTCGACCAGGAGCGGGTTATGGCTTTCCAGCAGGAGGATCGGCAGGATCGTCGTGCACTTCTGCCCTGTCGAAAGCTCCAGCGAGTTCCGCCACTCCTCGCCTTCCAGCAACTCGATGCGGGGCAGGTCGGCCAGCTCGATAGCGTCCAGCTGAAGCTGCACATCCAGCCGCCCCAGTGCCTCCATGATCTTGGGCATCTGGCTGTCGCCGAGTTCGGCTTGGGCCTGCAGTTCGTCGGCCTGTCCTTCGCGCACGATCCGCAGCAGATCGCTGGGCGGGACGTAATCAGCGATCTTCCTGGCGGCCGGGTTGTACTGGCCCACGAATCCCCTCATCCAGCCGGCCAGCGCCTGCTGGTAGCCCGACCTGTCACCGCACTGGTCGATCTGGACGCGGATGGGCGAGGTCGCCCCCTCGTTGATCCAGTTCGCCACCTGTTGGCGCAGTTCGAACCGCTCACCCCATAGCTTACGGAGTTGGCTCGCCAACTCCGACCGCTCGCGGTAGAGCTGGTCCAGTTTTCGCTGAAGCTCCGCCTTGCGGCGGTCCTTGGCGAGCAGGTCGTTGCGCTTCTTCTCAAGCTCCGCCCGCTCCGTGGCGATCCCGCGCGCGTGATTGTGCTTGGCGATCAACTCGCGGAAGGCCAGTTCCTGCAGCCGGTGTGCTTCCTGGAGTTTGCCGGCCAGTTCCGCCAGCTCATTCCCGCCAGAATCGACCGCGTCGGCGGCCTGGTCGAACAGGCGATCCAGCTTGCTCCCAAGCCGCCTTAGGTTCTCGTGGATGCGGCTCATCACCTTGCCGTTCGGTCCGTCCAACATCGAGGGGTCGAAGGCCGTCTCGATTCGCTGGATGAACTGGCCGCTCGAATCGTGGAGCCACTGGCTGTACTGCTGGATCAGTTCCCCGGCCTCCTGGACCGCCTGGCTCTCTCGACCCCGCAGCGCACGATGCTGCTGCGCGACGTTCACCTCATCATCTGTCTGGTCGCTCTCGTCCTCACTGAGGGACTTGATCTTCGACTCGACGAACTGCAGCGTGCCCACCTCGTCGGCAAGGCCGTTCATCTGCTGGTCATGGGTGACGATGGCGTTGGTGTTCGCCTCCAGCTTGGCCCGCGCCGCCGTCACCTTGCGGTTGACCTCGGCGATCTGGCCGGCCGCGAACTTGTCGATCAGCTCCAGCTGCGACTGCGGGCTGTCGGCGATGTTCTCGACCTCGTTCTGGCTGAAGATGTCGGCGCTGAAGATGCCGGCCGAGTTGATGCGGACATCTGTCGGCTGTTCGTCGGCCGTCAGCACCATCGGCTCGCCGCTGGCGCTGCGGTCGATGGTGTACTCCAGCCCGTCCTTCGTCTTCAGGGCCAGGCGGATGCGCCCGTCGCCGAGATTGCTCCTGACCAACGCCTCGACCCGCTTACGGGCCTGACCGCCGTCATCCCTCGGAAACTCGTCCAGCGCGTAACGGATGAACTCCAGCACGGTCGTCTTGCCGGTGCCCCGCGCCCCGATCAGGCAGTTGAGCCCATCGGCGAAGTCGATGCCCATGCCGTCCAGGAATCCACCGACCACCGACAGCGATTTGAGCCGGTGGCAACGCTTTGTCTCGTCCATTTCGTTGCCCTTTACACAAGAAGTCCAAGAAGACGATACGAGCGTAAGGGCAAGGGGTGACAGGGCGTGTCGCAGGTGGCAGAAATTCTGAAAAATCGTTGGCTACGGCGACGGTCCCCCTTGGGCTCAGGCTACGGCCGTTTCGTGGCCTTTGCCATGAGCTGCAGCGTCCGCATCGTGTCGTCTGTGAAGTACGTGCGGCGCGTTCTACAATGGTCGGCGATTTCCTGCAGGATCTCCTGGAAGTCCCACAGCTCCACGCCGGCGCGTTTCGCGGCGGCAGGCACGTCGTCTGTCCATCCCCAAGAGACGATGACCTTGGCGTAATTCCCGGGCAGAAACCCGTAGTCCTTCAGTGTCTCAGTCACCTCGGCCGACCCGAACTTGCGCTCGGCGAAGTACCCCAGCGTTCGTCTCTGTCCGGCCTGGTGGACCCGGACCTTCAACTTGTCGGCGGAGAAAGCGTTGGTGGTCAGCCGTGAATACGCCCCTGAGATCGATACTCCGCTCTCGATGTGATAGCGGCGGACGCCTCCTTCGCCGGGGACATCAACCGCCAGGAGGTCGACTTCGTACTGTCCCTGGCACTTGATGTTCGGAATGGTGAACCACCCCTTGATGTATCGCACGTAGGCCTCGACGATCCGCTCGGTGGTCTCCACGATTCTGGCTCCCTGCTACGATAGCTATCAGCGCCGCTCTGCGGCGGCCTGGTGCTCCTCACGAATCTCCTGCGCCAAGGCCTTCGGTTGGGTCACCTTGGCATACCGGCCGAATCCCAGCACCCACCGCTTGAATTCGACCGTGTTGCCCAACTCGAACGTGGCGACCACCGCCTTGCCGTCGTCCTTGACGATCTTCTGGCTCGGATGCCACTGCATCTCGCGGAGGTTGGTGGCTGCCCAGCCTGTGAATTCAGCACGTATCTTCTGCTTCCTGCCGGCCTGGAAGACGCCAAATGCGCCTTGGAAGTGGCTGGCCAGGGAGAAGTCCTCCGGCTTCTCGAACGTCTTGTCCAGCCGCGTCAGGCCCTTGACCCGCGCAACCTTCAGCGTGCGGACCTCTTCGTAGCAGGCGAGGTAGCCGATGCAGTACAGCGAGGCGTGCAGCAGGACCATGCCGTAGGGGTGGAATTCGCTGATGACCTCTCGGCCCTTGCTGGCCGAATAGTAGATCACCTTGACCGCCCTACGGTTCAGGATCGCCTCGTTGAGGATGCGAATCTCCTTGTCCTGGCCCGAGTAGTCGTGGCTGGCCAGGCTCTTGATGAAGAACGACTCGTCCAGGCCCTCGAAGTACGTCAGCGCCCGGGCGGGCAGGAGCGCCCTGATCTTCTGAATCGCCGTCTGAAGGCCATCCCCGAACTGGGTGCCGGCCAGCGGCAGCAGAAGCTGCTGCGACAGGAACAGGCTCAGCATTTCAGTCATCGTTAGTTGCAGCTGCTCAGATTCCACCGTGTCGTGGGCGAGCTTCCAGTACCGCTTGCCCCGGTCGCGCTGCTCGTAGCTGATCGGGAAGATGTCCTGGAGGACGCCCAAGTCCCGTTGAACGGTCCGCTTGTTGCACTCCAGGCGCGCAGCCAGTTCCTCGGTGCTGACGCCGAACCGGTGGGCCTGCAGCGCCTTGATCAGTTCCCACTGCCGAAACAGGCTGTCGCCTCGAGCCATATCCGCATCCTCATTCTGTCGTCAGCACACCGACCGCCCGACGAGCCATCAGCGTAGAAGGTAATCCACACCCATGACAGGTGCGGTCGCGGCCCGCGAAGTTTTTCTGAAAAACCTCGGCCAGGTGCGACCCAACCTGTCGCAGGCCCCCCTTACGCTTACATCGGCAAGCAACAACGGAAAGGGACAGCCATGACCACGATCCAGATGAAGGACATCCTGCCGGAATGGACGCCGGCGGCCGCGATTGGCCACCGAAACCTGACGCTGGTGCCCCTGCGGGGGGAGGGGCACCAGCCGCGATTCCAAGACTACATCCTGGCGTCCGAGGCCATCCACGCTGGTGTTCTCACCGTCACCGAGGTGGATGAATCGGGCACGGTGCATGAATTGCTGGCCGTGAACGACGCCGACCGGCCGGTGCTTCTGATCGACGGCGAGGAGCTCCAGGGCGCGAAGCAGAACCGCATCCTGAACACGAGCGTGCTCTTGCCGCCCAAGTCCAAGACGCGGATACCCGTCTCCTGCGTCGAGGAAGGCCGGTGGAGCCACACCAGCCGAACATTCAAGAGCGGCAACTACGCCCCCAGCAGCCTGCGCCAGCGAAAGAGTCGAGACGTGCAGTACAGTCTCCGAGCCCGAGGCAGGGCTGAAAGCGACCAGGGAGCCGTCTGGGACAGTGTGGCCGAACACATCGACGCCAGCGCAGCAGCAGCGCCCACCCGGGCGATGTCCGACGCGATGGCGACGCTCGGCGAGGTGCTGGGCCGATACCACGAGGCCCTGCCGTACCCGTCTTGCGCGTGTGGCGTCGTGGCGGCCGTGTGTGGCCGTTTCGTCGCGGCGGACGCCTTTGACTCGCCATCGACGCTCGAGGCCGTCTGGGGGCGACTGGTGGCGAGTTACGCCATGGATGCCGAGGCAGCCAGGGATACGGTCGGAAAGACCTTCACTGCCAAAGCAACTGAAGTGTTGCTGGAACATGTGGCCGAGCAGCAGTGCCAGGGATTCAAGGCGGTAGGCCTGGGTCGCGATCTGCGGTTCGAGGCAGAAGACGTTCTTGGCCAAGCTCTTTGCGTCGAGGACGCCATGCTGCATATGAGTGCATTCCCGCCCACGGCACAGGGAGAACACACTGCGCGCCCTGGGCAGCGCATCTTGCCACCTTCACAGCGCCGACGGTAACAACATCTTCGCGTCGCCCCCAAGACCTATCGTCATGAGCGACATCGCTATCTCGCACGACCAGTTCAACTCTCAGGGATGGACGTCAGCGTCTTCTGGCATATCCCGCCGATCGCCAAAGCCCGTGGCCACCTACTCACTATACACCCGCGCGCAACACATGAACCGAAATACGTTCCTTCTTTAGCTTCGCATAGCCATAATTACGATGCCAATGGATGTTGCGCTCCCTCTCCCACAACAGATCAAACCCCGCCTCTGCCAACAGCCGGTCATAGGCCTCAACAACTTCGGCCTCCTCAAAAGCCTTCGCTGTTGGAGCACCAAGGACAGTACAGAGAAAGCCACCGGGCTTCAGAAGACGCGACATCCTTTCCGCAAACGCTGCCATTGACTCCAGATATGCCGTCAGTGCATTTCCCTTTCTTGACCGAAGTCGTCGTGCTCCTATTTCTTTCGCAAAATCGGCATCGAGGGCTTCAGGACGCAGCCAATAATACGACAGACGTTGGCCAAGCGTATAGTCAGCCATACACAGATAAGGAGGCGACGTGATTACTCCCGCTACGCTCCCCTCTGTCACTCCGTAATCAGCAGCCGTAGCCGTAGCTGCATCCGCCTGAACTACTCGCACACGAGATAGCTCTTGGCTAGGGTCACGGCCATCTCGCTCCAAGTAAGCATAGAGTTCCTCGACCGCCGACAGATTGCGCTGGATACGAGAAAGGAACTCGGACATCGCGTTGTGATAGGGAGGAGTCTTCACTCCCCGGGGAAGAGGCGTGTTGTCCGCAAACCATCCATGTTGTTTTCCGCGTCTGGCAGTGCATGATGGCAGTATAGCGGACAAGCAGGCTTCCATGAATTGCTTCTTCGCACCATTTCGCTGGCATGCAATCGCTCGCCGGAGCCTGCACAATTCGTCAAGTGTATCAGCATGGAACCAGCTCTCAATGTTCTCGATCTCTGGTGGTTTGCATGGTTGATAACCACGGAGGTCTTCCTCTGTCAACATGCGCAGCCCCGCCCTTACATCTGACGCCAGAAACGTCGTCTTCGCACGGGCGGCGAGACACGCAATGCTGTTGATGTCCGCCGATACAGCCTGCCCCCCGTACTTCACAGCCTCAACTGCGGTCTGCCCGGTTCCTCCAAACGGGTCGACAACAAGTTCGCCCTTCAACCCCAACGCCGTAATCAAACTGGCAGGTATCGCGTACACAAATGTTCCTGGATATGGATGCACGTTGTCATTTTGCGATAGCCGGAAGCCCCAATCCCCTATGTGATTCAAGCTGTCAACGATTCTGGACTCTCTCCTTGGCGATAGCTGCAGCCAGGGCTTGCGTGCACACCAACCGGGAATGCTCTTGCCAATCAGATTGGACAGCGCCGTGTAGAGCTTGGCACCACTGAGCCCGTCACGAATGTGCTCACGCGCCTCCTCCGGGATATGCTCGCGTTTAAGCACGCCGCCAAACTTGAATATGATTAGAGAGCCCACTGCCGGCGGGAAGAGTTCCCCACTCACCTCCGCGTATCGGCGCGAGGAGACCAATACGCAGAATTCGCTCCGCTCAGACGATAGCCACTCCTCGATCCAGGTCGCGGCCTCCGGGTGCTGCAGACAATGCATAGTTGCAACATTCTCTATAGGCACATGGGCAATTCGGATGGGCTCCTCCAAGAGAGAGTATCTCTGAACGAGCTCATTAAGGGGTATGGCCCTTGGGCGTCCATCGTCTTGGAACGTTTCGATCTCGAATAGAACGCGTTCGTCAGTATTCCACACCAAGCGAGCTCTCGGGAAGCGGGCGGCGATGGCGCGGCGGAAGACGTGCTGCAGAAAGGCCTGACGGGCGAGCTCGGTGTCGGAGGCGTTGAAGAATGCTGAATAGAGCTCCCGTCGGTATCGTCGCCAGGTCTGCACCACGCCTGCGGAGCACCCCGCAATGTCGGTTGGCATCGCGTCTTGCCGTGCCAACCAGTCCGCAAGCTGCAGTGGGAGCGTCGCATCTACCTCTATGCCGAGATATTGACACGCCCGCGTTACATTATCAGCATTGTCGAGGTCCAACGTTCCACGGATCAGAAAACCAAGTTCGCCTCTTCCGACTACGGCATCAGCCACTTGGTCTGGGTCAATATGGACCCCTAACTCACTTGCGAGAGCCTTACAGGCCGCGCGGAAGCGCGGAAGCTGAGATGCAAACACAGGCACATCGGGGAGAAAATCCGTCCCTGGAATGGCATGCAGAAGCCTTTGGCTTTCCAGTTCGTGGTCGAATCCTGGTAGCACATATTCCATGGTGTGTCCAAAGGGCGGCGTCGCAACATCATGGAGCAGGCCACCCAGGGCTAGGTGCACTGTCTCCCTTACGTCAAGCCCGCGAGCACTCGCACACCGATGGGCAAGGTACGCGACGGCAATTGAGTGCTCCCATCGTGTCGTTCGTGCAAAATCCTTGAATTCAAAGGAATCAACGTTCGACAGGCGTACCCCGCGAAGCCTTACAAACTCCGGTAGGCGCAAAAAGGCTCCCATCCATTCCGGGATGCGGATGCGGCCGAGCAGGATGTCGGAGAACTCTATCATGACTTTGTGCGTCCTTTGAAGCCGCGCAGTCCTGCAGACAGAAGCACCATGACTATAGCCCCAACGAAGCCGTTTGCCAGTTGTGGCCACATTGGGGAGTCGGCGGTGTATGCCTCGTAGAGGCTGTATACGATAATGGCACCCGCTACTACGAAATACATGGCTCTGGCAATCCACGAGTGGGCGACTCGCACCAGAACCTCCCATAGTCGGGGGAGAATACCAAGATCGCGATGCTGCAGCAGGCCGACCAGATGTCCAAGCACTTCATGGAGAATCGCATTTGTCCGTGCAGAGGGCCGCTGGCCAGAATGAGGATAGGTAAACCCCTCGACGCTTGCCGCTCGTACGGTACGTGTCAGCAGGTTCTGAGCGGCAGAGCGGCTGAAGCTCCATCTGAAGCTGTATCTCCCGGCGAGAGCAAGCAGATAGAGCTGCCATGGGATCCGAACATAACATGTCTTGTTCAGCTGCCTCCAGTACTCCACGTTTTGCTCATCGTCATGATCAAGCTCGTTGTAACAGCGACTCCAGATAGCCTTGAACACATGCTGAAGGTCATCTGCGTCTGCTTGTCCATCCGGGCGTTTCCGGAAGGTGATGGCGTACAGGCACGCAATGTGGATGGCCCGAGTCTGCGAATCTGTCGTCTGCTGCAGCCCAGACTGGTAGAAGTTGAGAAGTTCGTCTGCCAGGTATTTCTCGGCGACCTGCGCCTCCTCATAACTGCCCGCGGCCGCCAACCCAACCATTGCGTACGCTGTCGGGAGCATCTCCGGTGGTCGCGGTTCCTCGGTGAAGTAGTACCAGCCTTTACCATCCCTCCGATTGTCAGTTAGTCGCGAGCGAATCTCACCGACCGCAGCAGTAACATCTGCGCCGCCCTGTTGGGCATAGGCCAAGGCTTCAAGTAGCTCACCTAGCTTGATGACATTGTGCTCATCGAGATCACATTTGTATTCTGATAGGTCCTGCCCAGCTTGGTCACCTGGCCTGCACTTCTGCTCGATATCTCGTCTGCCTCCAGCGTATTTCACTAGGCGCGGCACGAGGGATCGAGCTTGGTCGCTGCCCACCCGAGACAGTACCTTGATCGCCGCAGCAGTACCATGCAGCCCGCGCTGGCCGAGTTGGCGAGCATCGGACCCGATGAACTGTCCGCATGCTGCAACAGAGTCGTCCGACAGATTCTCCGTTTGCGCACCATTGGCGCACTGGTCGATGAATAGCTGGTCGATCCGGCGGCGCGCCTGCCGCAGAGACTGAGCTAGCTTCTGTGTACCTCTTCTAGGCATTGGACGCCTCCCGTGCCAGGGTAACTATCTCTTCATAAAAGCTCATATTGCGTGCATCCCGATGACCCGTCCTTGGGAGCGGCCTCTCGCGGCGATCAGGCAAGCGAAGAACGCGACGATGCCCTGCTCGTATGCAACCGATCCTGTGGAAGCCGAAGGATTCCATCGCAGTTGTGCGTCGAGGGCTTGCGGTCGCGATGAATTGGAAGTCGCCGCCACTGGCAAACGCTAGAGCCCACGGAGGAAGTCCGCGTGCGCCCGCAATCGTCGCAGCACGTCTATCGATCGGTATGCTGTCTGCATCCACAACAGCGCCGACTCCGCTGGCCTCACATAGCCTATGGAGGTCTTCGCCAAGTCCATCGCTCACGTCTATGCCGCCATGTCCGAAATGAGAGTGGGCGAGTTGCCGTGATTGCGCCAGCGGCAAACACGGCCGCGTCAAGACCCTTACCGCCCACTTCCGCAGTGCAGGGGAGAGATCGCCCGCGCAGAGCCCGAGCACGGCTGCGCTGCAGGCCCCAAGAGTGCCCGATACCCAGACCGTGTCGCCAGGTCGCGCGGCGTTCTTCGGAAACAGCTCTCGCTGATCCGATGCCGACCCGACGGCAACCGCAAACACGGCCAGAGACTCTCCCAACTTGCTGTCTCCGCCAACTACCGGCAGACTCATCCTGTCCGCTTCGCGCTTCACTCCCTTCATCAGGCACTTGAACTCTGCTGTTGTAGAGGTGCGCGGCATAGTAAGGCCGACCAAGAGCGCTCTCGGGGTTGCGCCAGTGCTAAGCAAGTCGGCCACGTTAGCAGCTACAACGAGGCGGCCTAGGACACTCAAGTCTGCAATGCCCAACTGGATCGCAATGGGACTGCTGTTGAGATAGTCCGTCGTGATAATCACAAGGCGATCATCCCAACGCATGATTGCGCAATCATCATCGTTTACACCTGCCAGGAGAAACGGAGCGTATTCTCTGGACGGCCATAGGCCGCTCAACCATGAAGGCATAGCGTCTGGGTCGAGATGTCCATTTTGTGTCATATGAGTTCCTGCCATCTCGTCACAATGTCGACCACCCACGCGGCATGCGCCTGCTTTCGCCAGTCCCACTGCCCATCGCTGGCTGCATCTGACACCAACCTTCTCAGAAGCTGTGAGGGAATCCCATCATCGACGAAGACGTGGGAATACGCGCCTTTGCGCCTAACAAAGACGTACGGCTCATCTGGCAGGCCCGCCAGGTCAACCACATTCAGCCCGGACAGCGACTTGCGCATTGTGCCTTCGAGAGAGCTCACAATATCGACGTCGGCCGGGAACCAGTGCATGTGGGCATGCACAACCGTGGCTCCGCCGGCATCGATATCTGTAGCACCGTGCTCCGCTTCAATCGGCTGGGCACAGGCAAAAGGCATTCGGGGAAGAAGATCGTGTGCCAATGCATCGTACTCACAAAGCTCCGTGTTGGTTAGACTGGCGAAACTGGGTCGGTGCTGCTTACTCACAACTACAACGTGGCCTGGCACAACAGGGCCAAGCGCAGGGAACACAACGAATGACGGAGACTCGTACAGTGGCGTATTCTCTACACGGCCACCAGCTTCGTTCATGTGGCGCTCAGCGATTGCCTTGCAGAATGGACATCCGTCGCGTTGGGGCTGATCGGTCATGCTGCCCCCTCCTCGTAGGTGACCCCGAAGATCGTGTCAGCCAACCACTTCTTGAAGCCGGGGTTGTCGCTGAACTGCTTGAACAGTTCCGTGTGGTCTGAGAGCATCCCGATGACCACCTTCTCCAAGGCCCGGTCGTGCTCCAGCCGCGCCGCCGACTTGCTGCTGTTCTTCATCGCGTTCTGGTACGCCTGGTCTGCCGCGACCTTGGCGGGGATATCCTCGGTAATCACCTTGCGGATACGATCCCCGTCCTCCCAATCGATGTTCCCAAAGCGGTCGTTGAACGCCTTGATGATGTTGCTCAGCGCGTCCAGCTCCGGCTCAGGCTTGCGCCCGCCGCCGCTCGTTGGTACGGGGCCAATCTGGGCGTCCGCGTCCGGGAGCGTGAGCTGCATCGTCTGCTGGACCTCGGCACGGTAACTATCCATGTCGATGGCTTCGAGTATGCCCTTGGACAGGTCTTGCTCGATGGGCGCAGGCAGCTTCGGGATCAGGAAGTTCAGGAAGATCGACAGCTTCTCCCACTCGGCGTTGGTGTACGGTAGAACCGACGCCAGAAATTGGTATGTCCGGGTGAAGGCCTTGGCTTTCCCCTTGAAGTCGACCTGCCCGTCCTCGTCGAGATCGTCTTTGTAGACCGCGACGCATGCGTCCAGAATCGGGTCCAGCTTGTCGCGATCCTCGCCGTCGAGGAACAGCCTGACCAACTGGTCGATCTGCGTGTCCGAGTACACCTGGTAGCCGTCGAGGCTTGCCCTCAAGTCGTGCAGCTTGTTCGGGTCGGTCTCTTCGCTGAGCATCGTCGTGCGGTAGTAGTCGGAAAAGGCCTTCGTGATCGTGTCCGCATCGTTCATGAAGTCGAGCACGAATGTGTCGGTCTTTTGCGGGTGCGCCCGATTCAGCCGCGACAGCGTCTGCACCGCCTTGATGCCGGAGAGGACTTTGTCCACATACATCGTGTGCAGCAGCGGCTCGTCGTAGCCCGTCTGGAACTTGTCGGCCACGATCAGGAAGCGGTACGGGTCTTTACCGGTGATGCCCTTGATCTCGTCCGCCTTGAAATAGGCCTCGATCTTGCTGCTCGGGAACCCATTCAGCGAAGCCTCGGTGATCTTCTTGCCATCCCGCTCAAAGTCAGAGAACGCGACGATCGCGTG
>Ga0315541_1002799_pt1 | contig 13997 bp, 16 predicted proteins | sample SalMarSW160190MG_FD_203095 | JGI IMG/M metagenome (GOLD analysis project Ga0315541, IMG submission 203095) | Salt marsh sediment microbial communities from the Plum Island Ecosystem LTER, Massachusetts, United States - Salt Marsh Sediment SW1601-190 ...
ATACAGCTATCATCCCTATGCAAGATGTTTTGGGATTGGGCAGCGAAGCCAGAATGAATTTTCCGGGTACTACTAAGGGGAACTGGCATTGGCGTTTTGTGCCTGACATGCTGACCGCAGAAATCAAAGATAGATTAAAGGAATTAACTGCACTCTATGGACGATAATTACAGCTTGAGAGTCTTGTACCGGAAGGTTTATTGAGTTGAAAAGACTAGCCTGCAGTCAAGAAAGTAAGCCAGCTTGACCATAATAGTCAGTGGCAATGTGCCTTTGGTGAATTCAGTATTATGTCAAATCGAATCATTGATTATTACAGTTGTTGATAGTATACTGTCATTATACACAGAGGGGGAGGTATTCCATGAAATTATCCTGTCACCAAGAAAACCTAAATAGGGGGCTAGGCATCGTAGGGAGAGCTGTAGCCACTAGGTCCACTTTACCTATCACTCAAAATATCCTTTTATCCGCTGAGAAATCGCGTCTCAAGCTGGCAGCTACCAATCTGGAAATGGCTACCACGTGCTGGATTGGTGCTGAAGTGAAAAAGGAAGGAGACATAACCGTGCCTGCTCGCTTGCTCATCGACTTTGTTAGTTCCTTGCCCAATGACTTAATTGAAATCAATCTTCCCGCTAACAGTCGCATTCTGGAGCTTAAGAGCGGCCATTTTCAAGCCCATATTCACGGCATTGATGCCTCGGATTTCCCACCTATCCCTCAGATAAGCGATGGCATAACTACCACCATTGAGGCGGCTAGTCTGAGGGAAGGAATTACACAGGTCGCCTTTGCTGCCGCCACTGAAGAATCCCGCCCGGTATTAACCGGAATTAATACTGAGTTCGATGGCGAGCAGCTCAACCTGGTGGCTGCCGATGGCTTCAGGCTAGCTGTTCATAAGACAACCCTCGGCTCGCCAGTCAGCGTGAAGACTACGGTTATCGTCCCAGCCAGAACCCTCAATGAACTGAATCGCCTTCTTAGTGAGCAGGAGGAACCCGTAGAAATCACCGTAAATGAAAAAAAGAGCCAGATTCTCTTCCGCCTCAAGAATGCTGAGCTGGTTTCTCAGCTTATTCAAGGTTCCTTTCCCAATTACTCCCAGGTTATACCTCAAAGCTATAACACGCGAGCTGTAGTGGGCATTAATGAATTTCTGCGGGTTACTAAAATGTCCTCCATATTTGCTCGCGATGCCAGTGGCATAGTTCGCCTGGTCATTACCCCGGGTAGTGAACTTGCCCCAGGAAAGGTAACTGTTTCTGCTCAGGCTGAGGAGGTTGGAGACAATGTTGGTGAAATCGACGCTCTCACTGACGGAGAGGAGGCGAAAATCGCCTTCAATGTAAAATATCTTTCCGATGTTCTATCTGTCCTTTCCCAAGCCCAAGTCGCTCTAGAACTCACCACCCCCTCAAGCCCGGGCACCATCCGCCCTATAGGCGTGGACAATTATGTTCACGTTGTCATGCCCATGTTCGTCCAGTGGTGAGTAGGTACGAATCAGCTTCAATCACTCCTGTCTTAAGGTATCCTTTGATGTCTGCGCCTTCAGGCGTAGCTGTAATTCTCAAGTCCAAGTAAGTGTAGGCATCTTTTTTATCCTGGTTTGTGCAGTTGTCCAGTTTAGGCACTATTCTAGCGCATAAGTCTTTTAGCTCCCCTTCATAATCGCCCATCTTTGCAATGTTCTCTTTAGTCTGAATCAGGCTTGCCAGCCGTGCCTGGTCAGCTTCTTTTTCCTTCTTGTTTTGGTTCATTTCGTCCATGACCACATCAGGCGTAAAACCGAGCTTGAACGCTTGCATAAGCCGCCGTTCCTGACCAGTATATTGCTTTAGCTTCCGGTTAAGAGCCTTTATTTCCTGGTCAATCGTGCCATCTGAAACCCAGGCTTGCTCAACTTCAGTTTGCTTACCTACCTCAGCCAAGAGAAGTTCAGGGTAACACAGGACACTTTTCACCTTTTCCCATACCACACCTTCAAGCCATTCCGCCCGGATGTACCGAGCATCGCATATCTTTTGCCGTGAAGCAGTCGGGCGTGTACCACGACAATGATAGTATCGATAGTCGCCCCTCAGGCAGCTTCCCACTAATGGGCTTCCGCAGTACCCACAGACTGTGAACCCAGTTAACGGGTATTCATGCTTTGCCTTGCCTGGATGCAGTTCCTTTGACTTAGCCAGAGCAGCCTGTGCCTGCTCAAACAGTTCTTTGCTGATAATCGCAGGAGTCACATCAAGTAGAACGTACCAGGATTCTTGAGGTTTCTTTTCGTGGTTCTTTCCCGAAGTTCGACCGAAATACGTTATACCCATATAAGCAGGATTGCGAACTATCCTGCTTACCGTGCGAGCTTCCCACTTCTTACCGGACTTTGTTTGTATCCTTTCCTCATTTAAAGTCCGAGCTATTTTGAAACAGCTATCGCCTTTAGCCACCATCTCAAACATTCTCTTTACTATCTTGGCTTCCCGTTCAAGTGGTATGCGCTTCTTGTATTCTTTAATCCACTGATAGCCATAGATACCTATGCCAGTACCCTGTGGCAGCTTGCCACTTTTAAGCATTGCTTGCTTGCCCCGTCCGGTTGCATCCCGCCGCCGTTCAGCGTCCAGCTTAGCCGCATAACCCTTAATGTAGAATACCAGCTTACCAACTTCCGAATTATCTACCGTCTCAGTTGCCGCTTCCAGTGTTACCTCGTGCTTTTCAAGTTCCTGCATGAGAATAACACCATGCACAGGGTCACGAGAAAAGCGGTCAAGGCTATAGACTACCACTATATCTATCTCATCCGAGCGCACCAGTTCTCGAAGCTCAGTCAGCTTTGGACGTTCGAGTGACAGTCCCGACCAAGCTTCGCTAAGCTCATACCCGACTTCATACCGTCGAGTTTCGCAATACTTCCGACAGGCTTCAAGCTGAGTTTGCAGGCTTGTCCCGTCTTGTTCCTGACCTTCAGTGCTCACACGGCAGTAGATAGCTGTTTTCATACCGTCGCCTTATTACGTACTATCAGACATTCCCAGTTCGCTTTGTAAGGCTAATAAGGTAGCCTAACTCCGCTCTCTAGTCTTAATAGTTACTATTGCATTATCCTCTGCAGCTTTCTCTCAAACCACGCTGCTATCTTAACTTCAACTTTTCGCATTATCGTCTTTAAAGTAGTGCCCCAAATAATATTTCCTACACCAAATAGCAATACAGCACCTTGTAGCCCAGACAGTAAATATCTAAACCATGAAATTCCTTCTACTTCTATACCCCAGTTTATAGTTGATAGTGAACCAATAAGCAATAGTACCCCTACCACAATCGTAACTATATTTGTTATGGTTTTTCCTATTTTATTAGCAAATAGCTTTATCTTGTCTTCCCTCTCCATCTCCCCCAATCTACTAATCTCCACCTTTGCTTCAGCTTTTTCAGCGCGCTCTTTTTCAGTTTTTACTTCCTCTATCAAGTCTTCCCTGACCCGAGACCTAGCTAAATTTAAAATTTCCTTAACGTTGCCTCTAGAAAATACCTCTACATCTCCTTGTGTTAATTCCATTAGCGCTTGTTTTGCTTCCAGAGAATATCTAAGTATGTAGTAATCGTCTTCAGATATATTTCCCTCTTTTGATAGCTTATCTATCTCATTGAGGTATTTTTTCCACATGTTTTCATCCGGCTGTATTGCTGCGTAACAATCCGCTATAATTCTTTTCCTTGGTAGATCAGGTGATGCCGTTGGTCTCTTCAACCACAATATATTGGTCAATGTATAATCAGTTAGACACGGTGATATAATGCTTTCCTTATCAGTAGCACAGAAGTACTTGAAACATTCTTTTACTAAAGCCCTGTTTGAGGTAATAAAAACTGCCCGGCAATCTTCTAATAAGGAGTAATTTCTACGTTTTCTCAACCTCACTATTGCTGCTATTGAATCCACATCCCTTCGTCTTGTACTATCCCACCTCTGTCCTATCTTCTTTAGAGCACTATCCAACCCTTCTTCATCTATCACGTATTCTTTTACATACGCCGGTTTTTCCACTGTCCTGATTCTTAAAACTTTCAATTTGTCTTCGAGCTGAACCGACAATAATTCTAAGTCAGATGCCGTAAATGATTCAGATAAAAAATATTCCACAGTTGGCATACTTTGACCATATGCTATTATCTTTTCTCCTTTTGACATGCGATTCGCCAATGTACCCATAATATTTCTGATTTCATCGACAGTATGCCTAAAACATTTAAGACTCGCGCCAGTTTCGTATAATAGCTCCAATAACTCAACACAAGGGCATTTGCATGCTTCTCCTGCATAGCCCAGTGCATAGATTAAAAAGGTTGTATCAAAATATACCTCTGTATTCTCGAATTTTTTATCTGCCAAGTTTGCGTCCGGCAGAAATATCGCATTTGCTAACATATTGCCTTTTACAACCGTATCAAGATACTCCAGTAGACTTGAATTCTTCTCCTGCAAATTTTGTATGAAAGACCCCACGAAGTATTTAGCGTTTTTCGCTGGCGGTACAGTCATTGGAATCGTACTTCCATACGTTGAAGCTGTAATAACGCTCAGTTCATTATCCTGCAAGTAATATTGCAGAGCATTCTCAGCATCTTCTTCGCTCCACCTTATACCGAAAGCCTTCTGACAATATTCCCTTAGCTCACCAATGAGTTTTTCGTGTCTCTCCATTACTGTTTGCCTAATATCACGAAAATCTAGCTCAGCCAATTCATCATTGTTTCTCTTATAGATACCTTGCTCAACTTTGACGTATTTGTACTTTCTCATTCTCCTTAATATTGCTGCTATAGCACTTTGAGGAATACTCAATCCAAACTGTTGCTTAACTGAATCCTGCAACTCCTCAAGAGCAACCACATCTTCCTTAAGGAATCTTAGACATTCAGCAACTATTGGCACAAAGTTATCTAGGTAACCCTTTCGCCTCAGGTCCCAGTTAGTCTTTATAAATGCTAAGCTGACTATAGTTGCATTAACCATTCAAATTTCCGTTAACAATATTGTTACCTTGCAAATCGTTCCAACCACTCATCAATTTATATTTTAATCTTCCTATTCACAATACTCAACCTGTTTATCTATATATACCATGGCTTTTCCGACACCCCGTTACTAGGACATGATGTTCTTCCTCAATCTCAATTCAAATCCACCGAGACGATTTTAGCACCCATCCTTAGAGCCGCATCAACCAAGTGAGTAGCCGGCTTTTCCATATTGGCAACCGACCCTTGCCGCTTTGCTACATCTACAAGGAAGGCTTCGGATTTCAACATAGCCTCCAAGTCCTTTTCTAGCTTGAACATACCTGTAGGCGTTCCAAGACCCGAACTAAGCACAGCTACGGCAGACACACAACAGCCTCTAATTTCCTTAAACAGATGGTCATAACGAACTTTTTTAGACTTCATGCGCAACACGCCATAAGCTTGACCAAACAGGCTGAAGCTTTGCTGAATCAGTGTCCAGTAATCCTTTGACTTCCAGCGTGATTGATTTGTATTCGCACCCTGGTCACAGACACGCAGCCAATCATGCGTACAGTACCGCCAGATGTCAGCAAGCCTTTCTTTTAATTCCTCGAAGCTATTTACGCTCATTTCCTTGAGAAAGTTCCGGCGGCATTGGAACTCATAACGGACTACCGGAGTTTCAGCGTCCCAACTTTCAGCCTTCCAGACTTCCCGCATCCATTCTTTCTGGGATACCTTAATTTCGTTTGTCTTATCGTATAGACGCCCTACCAGGTCACCGGACCCGAATCGGTAGCCAGTGTCACGCCTACATTCTACGTGGTGTTCTATTTTCGCAGGTTCATTTATCCGCCTTTTCTTTCGTGCCCGTGACACGATTTCATTCTTGATGTCTATCACAGGAAACTGCATCGCTACATCCAAGCAGAGGTCAGCCCTTGATATTTTTGTACCCGAACTCACCGCCCACCTTGATAGCCAACGTTCAAACATCATAACTGCACCTTCTAATCCGTTTGTCCAGAGGTTCTCACTGCTAAAAGTAATATAGACTTCAGGAATGATTGACCCGTCCCGTGCTTCCTGTGCTATGCAGACCGTGACATCAGCGTTACGCATTACCCATTCATAACCCATCGCACCACGAGCCGCCATGTTGAATTCAGTCCCGAACCACTCCACACAACATCCTTTTTTATCGAACTGCTTCTCACCAGCCTTACTCTTAGCTTTAGTTAAAGCCTCAAAGTTATTCACGTCCACGTAACTTTTTATCGGAAATCCGATAACCAGAGTGTCTATGCCAGAAGCTACTACTCTCACCCGCATCCCTCTTTACTACTCAAAGTCCCCCTGTTAGTTAGTGAGGGGGACTGCACGGGCGGCGGCTTCCGCCGATCCGCCCGCGCCGACTCTGCCCGTTCATTTTTACTTGCCTGCGCTCTTGCCACTAGCCTTGAAAATAGCCTTTTACCAGCCTCTACTTGTTCATGAGTTGCTCTACGCATCTCCACACTGAAAGTGACTTCAGGAGTTTCTTGAACCGCACTACTATTTTCCGACCTCTCCATTTCTTAATGATCGCATAGGCACTTCCCACAAGTAACCGTACTTTTTTTGAACAAAATGAAGAAGCCACCCTAAACGAGTGGCTTTCAACCTATCCAGCTATCTGCTGAAATCTACTTTGTGGCTTTTCCTGGGAGTCTTCTAATATAACCTACCGCATCATCGCAAGGTCTTATTTCTTTGTTTACGTTTTTTGGGTCTAACATAATCTCTTCCTCTGGTTCATTATCACAGAATTCTTCTATGCTCCGATAAACTACCCTGCACTTATACCATCGCAGAGCCGCTTTCATAATTGTCTTGTCATTTTTCAACCTCAAATTTGCCGCTTTAGCACTCGCAACTATCTCTCTATGCAAGCGACTCATTGGTTCTTCTTTTAATACCTTCTGGAAATTCCTAAGCTTCCCTTTGTACTTTCGTACCTTGTACGAATCTCTGATCTTTTCAAACGTAATCTTATAACCCTCTAATGCAGTACGAATCACAACTGCCCAAATCAACCAGGCACCTTTCTCACTTGGCATAACCCTGTATTCTGCCTTGGCTATGTCCGATTCTCTATTGAACCCAACGCAGATGAACTCTGAAATCAGATTCTCCAATTCTTCCGTTCCCTCTAGTTCAAACAGCTCTCCATCAATTTCCACTTCTGTGAACAGTCTCTCCAACTTTTTGAATGGTCGATTCGGGTCTGGTAACAATTCAGTTTCAGGATGTAGCATAGCCTTCTTAATCTTTTCCTTTCCCGATTCTGGAATCATTGAACCTATTTCTTCACCCATCGCCTTTATTCCAGCATCATTCCACGCCTCAACAATCCTCTTGTATATTATCCGAGCCTTCTCTGAACTCTTACAGACAATCTCAACACACGCCACCGCATAAGCCAAAGGCAATGACGCTTCTGCCCAATAGTGAGGAGTGTCCCTAAACCAAGATGTATTACGCGCTACATTCTTCAGGTCTCCTGAATGTTCTCTCAATTCCCTTTCGTTCTCCATTCACGTCTATTCTAACATTTAAGACATGAGCTTATCCTTTATGTTATAATCATATTGTCTCTCAATTGTAACAAGCCATTCAATAGTCGTTATTAAAGAAGGAGGTATTATATGCCACGGAAAATTAGAAAAGACATCACTGGTCCGGGATTGTCAAAAAGACTCAATAAAGGTACTGCCGCAAGAAAGATTAGAAAGGACATCACTGGTCCAGGATTGGCAAAGAGGCTTTCAAAAGGTAAGTAAGCCAAAAGCCACAGAATTCTTTACTCCTCACTAAATCATAATACTGTTTTAATTATTAGTTTATGCTTATGACTATTAGTAATAAGCAACGCTTCGAAGTTTTCAAGAAATACAATTTTACCTGTCAGTATTGTGGACGCCGCACACCTGAAGTTATACTCGAAATCGACCACATTATTCCGAAATCAAGGCGCGGGACAGATAACATTGACAATTTGACTGTCTCATGCTTTGACTGCAATCGTGGTAAGAGTGGAACACTGCTTAACAATATTTTTAAGGACAAAGACATTCACTCTGAGACTCTTCTCTTAGCTGAGAGGGAAATGCAACTAGCTGAGTACAACTACGTTAGGGAAAAAATCCGTAATCGAGAAGACCAAGAGATCACTTTCCTGAGAGAACATTTTTGTAATCAATTTTCTTATCCTGGTTATGCCGAGCGAGAATTTGATCAAATAACTACTATCATCCGTTATGCTCTTAAGGTAATTAGTTATGTGGACATCATGGATTTGATTGAGTATTCTATCCAGCGAACTTCACAAGATAGCAGAGGCGATTACCACAATACAGCTGCAGCCAAATACCTCGTCGGTATACTTAAGAACAAGATTAAAGAGAAAAAGAACATCACTCTTCCTGGCACGAACATCTCTTCAAATCAAGAATAAATCAGTTTCCGAGAATGCTAAGTAGAGATACTAACCTATTTCCTAGAACTACCACGCAATTTGTTCACTTAGTTTTCAAACCTATTCGGAATATCTACACCTACACATTAACGTACGCATGAAATGGCAAACATCCCCATGTTCGTGCAGTGGTAGGTGCTTTAATTTAGCAGGGAGGAGGTGAGATGAAGTTCCGTATTGTTTTAGAATATGATTCCGAGACAAAGAGCTATGCTGCCTACTGTCCAGAACTTCCAGGATGTTGCAGTGCTGGTGATACCGAGGAAGAGGCATTAGCTAATGCCAAGGAAGCTATCGCCCTCTATCTTGAACCGAGTTCACCAAAACTCAAGCCTGATGAGGTGTTCCGTTAGTAAGGGAATACAGACAGAATGATAGACTTGAAATATTCCTTGGTGGTAGAAGCAACCGAAGACCCCACGTTCTTTGCCTTTTACTCTCCAGACCTGGAAGGCTTCACCGGCGTGGGGCATTCTGTAGAGGACTGCCTTTACAAGGCAAAGTGGGGGATGGAAGAGCATGTTGCTCTTCTTAAGGAGAGCAAGCTACCTATCCCAAAACCTAATCCGAACCCCATCATTACTGTCCAGAACGAGAAACGCCTGGCGGCAGTTAGTTAAAGTGACTTTGCCAGCACTCCACAAAACGAGATTGAAACTATATCCAAATCTAGTGGACATCCCTATGTTTATCCAGTGGTAACAAGCTTTAACTTCGACTACATTGAAAATTGGGCGTCTGATGATAAGTCAGGCGCCTATTCGTTTTTGGTGAGCTAGGCTTCGCTTAGTCAATGCCCAACTTCATAGCGCCGAGCTTCGCAATACCTACGGCAGGCTTCCAGTTGAGTTTGCAGGCTTGTTCCGTCTTGTTCTTGACCTTCGGTACTTACACGGTAATAGATAGCGGTTCTCAATTCTGATTCTCCTTTGGAGCTTTGTTACTCAATTGTCTAGCTTTATCAACAGCCAATGTTATTCCAAAAAAAGGAATACCAACACAAAAAGCAAAAATCCCAATGTACAAGAACCACTTACCCCATTCAAAGTTTTCAGGTCCATATGAGCCTATGTCTATTAAAAGCATAGCAGGTGAGACCCCAGTTAGAGCAATGATATTTGAAAACACGCTAAACGCCATATAGGATAACGCAGTGAAATATAAGTAAGTAAAAGTATGTGGCTCAGCCTTACTAACCGTTTGCTTCTTAATTTTCCTCTTGATTCTTACACCAATATCGATTAGGACAAGTAATACAAGTAATAAAAACATTCCACCTAAGAAAAGAATGAATATGTCTGGCATGCGATTCAGGGTTTCAATATTAAAGAAAGCAAACGCCAGTATTAGCAGTATAGGCAAGCATAATAATGGGACAAGCCGCCACGTAGCTTTCAATACAGATGGAGAAAGTGTTAAACGATAGTGCTCAAATCTATTCCAACAGCGCGGAAATATACCAACAACTATACCAATCATAGCTAGCGAAACGACAGAAACAAGAGCTGCAAGCTCACGAGATACCTCATCTACAATTACAACCATTTCTTAACTCCCTTCCATTTTGGCTTGTTCCGTCCCATTCTTGTCCTTCTGTGCTTACACGGCAATAGATAGCAGTTTTCATTTAGTCTCCTTTATCAAGCCAGTTTGAATAATGTGTTCCGAGGATACACAAAATCCTATGCCAACGTTAGCACCCCTTTTCATGTTGAAACTAATTTTTTTTAGGATTCTCATAGTCACGCCCATTGAAGCTACCGGGTCGATTCCTCCGACAATAATTCTTGCCCCACCTCGTCTTGACTCAAGAGCCTTGACATTGTTACTGATAGCGTCTATCAATTGGTCGAAATCTTTCTCTAGCCCGGTTTCCGTTCGTGTTACTATTCCAATAACTGAACCTGAGGGTATATGAACCAGTGGACCTCCAGAATTGCCAGGATTGATGCTTCCATCTATTTGAAATAGATGAGCACTTCCACGCTTGAAGTCGGAAGATATATAACCAATATGTGAAGTTAAGTTTTGTGTACCAAAAGGAAAACCAAAAAACAAAACCTGTTCACCGACTAATTCTTGTCGGGGAGTCCCAAAATGTAATTGGTATCTCCCTTTCGCTTCTGGTTCGTCAAACCGAATGATAGTATAGTCATATTCAGATTCGAATGATTCTTTTTCGATATTACTTATTAGCATATCTGCGGACAATCTAATCGGAGTAATTTCTTTCAGGTTCTGGTCGCCAAAAGTAAGCTCTACAGAGTCAAAAGGTTCTTTCCTGATTACATGGCTACAAGTAACAAGGAAATCATTAGATAAGAAACCAGTAGCACTACCGAGTTGCTCTCTATGGTTATTGAAGAAGGCTAGCCTGACGATACCAGGGCGAATTAGTTGAATGAGTTCCTTACTAATTTCTGAATCCCTTTCCACTTTGCCTTATTCCGTTCCGTTCTTGACCTTCAGTGCTTACACGGTAGTAGATCAGCAGTTTTCATTACATTAGCTCCCTTTTCTATACTCAATCATCTCCCTAATACACTTTCCTATCTGACCACCAATTAGGAAGCCACCTATCAAGATCATGGTTATTCCTAACCACACCCATGCAGATAGAGCAGATAGAGCATGTACAAGTATACCTAGTCCGGTGCTAAACAAACCTAGTCCAACAGCTGCGAGCCTTATATCTATGCGTTCTGCTATTGCGGCTAGCCTTTTCCAAACATGAGAGGAGTTTCTATCGGAAAAAATAAGTATAATTGCCGAAAACCAAAGCACTGCTATTGCTGATAAAGTTAGACTGAAAAGAGTTACATTGGCTTCAACTAATATAGGCAGTAATCCACAAAGTGCAGCACCAAATACCGCAAGAGTCCCAGCTTGTCTTTTCCTGCTCATTTCTTCACCTCCTTTAGAAATTTACTAATATCTGTTATTGGTCCAGAATGCTTTTCGATGTAATTCTCTAAATCTGTTAGCTTAAGCCTTATAGTACGTCGTGCTATTTTCACGACGGGTATTTCCCCGCTACGAATTAACCTCCATAGAGTAGGCTTCGATATAGTCAGCCACTCAGCGGCTTCTTCTACAGTCAGTAGTTCGTCATTTTTCATGTTTCCTCCATAAAAATTGCACTAATACATTATCATTGGTTATCAAATTTGTCAAGCCATCTCTCCGTATAGTACAAGAATTGTCTCACAGCCTTACCATCACAAAAGTTATACTAATATAGTACCATTGGTTATTAAATTTGTCAAGTCCAATCCACCGAAACAATTTCAGCGCCCATCTTGATAGCCTCATCAACCAGGTGAGTAGCCGGCTTTTCCTGACATTTTGGAGACCACTTCAACACATGCCACAGCATAAGCCAAAGGCAACGACGCTTCTGCCCAATAATGAGGAGTGTCTCTAAACCAGGATGGGTTTTCTAGAACCTTTCTTATCGCTACTCGACCATTGTTTTTCATAAAGGAATACATAGTCACAACGACAGGCTACGAGCCTATTTCAGGCGGCAACAGCCCTACCCTGTGCTTATTTTCTTGAAGCTGTGATACCTACACGGCTTCATGCTGTCACTCCTAATTTGACCTTAACTCATGTTACAATCCATTAATCTAATTTGCAAAGCCATATATTATGAAATTGCCGCGATGCGGCAGAAATTTGCCTTGAGGTTAACATAAGCGAGCGACGTTAATGATAGATGACTATGATTTTTATGAAGGATCCGAGGAGTATGAACAATACCTTCCGGATTCCTATTTTGAAGAAGCCCAGGCAGAAATAAGGGATTTATATGAAGAAAACAAGGATAGCGTCTTTTATTTAAGACAGTTGCAAGTAAAATTCGAGAAAAAATACTTTCACTGGGTAACTAATAATGCTCTGATTGGATTACTGAAAATTGGTTATTTGAAGGATCATAGGATCGAACAATTAAGCGGCACTTCAACTCGTTATTTTGTTCATCGTTCAAATAGGTATCCAAAAAGAGCAATAAACGAATTGGAAGAAGTAATTCGCAGTTATTCCCAGGATAATATCACGCGAGGTTGCGGTCACAGAGCAGAAGATTTGTTTTGCAAGGCTCTAGCGTTACGCGGTTTCATGCCAGCAGGACCAAAAATAAAGAAATATAAAGGGAGACGCTGGACAAAAACTGATCACGATTTAGATTTCGTCTTTAAAAGAGACGGGATTGAATACGGATGCGAAATAAAAAATACTCTAGGGTACATTGACAAAGAAGAGTTAGATATCAAAATAGAAATGTGTGCCTTCTTTAATATAAGACCGTTGTTCATAATGAGATATGCGCCAAAGTCTTACATCAAATTAATATACGAGAACGGCGGTTTTGCCCTGTTATTTGAAACGCAAATATACGAATTGGGTCAAGTTGAACTAGTGAAGAAAATCAAGGAAGTTGCTGGTCTGCCTGTAATTTGTACCAAAAGTATTCCAGATGGGATTATAGACCGATTTGAGAAGTGGCACAAAACTAAATTAAAAGTGTGAAAAGGTGTGAAAAAGTTGAGAAAATCACAAAAACCCAGTAATCTTACGTATAAATTGCAATACCCCTATGAATACTATAATGCCTACCCATCTACCCATCTATCTTATAAATATACTCATGAAAAGGCAGACATCCCCGATGTCTGATATGATTACGGCAGCGGTTAAATTTAGACTCTACAGATAAGAATCTCACCTGCCCTTGAATTCTGGGTCCCTTTTCTCTTGAAAAGCCCTGGCTCCTTCCTTGAAATCCTCACTGTCAAATTGAGTTTGTACAAATTTCTTGAATTCTCTCTCGGCTTGTGCAACGGGAGTGTCCATTATTTTGTACATTCCATACTTAATTATTCTCAAGCTTAAAGGGGCGAGCTTCTTTAGCCTTTCAGCCCAGTCAATGGCTGTGTCCATAAGCTCTGCCATAGGAACAACCTTGTTGACAAGACCCACTTCATATGCTTTTTGGGCATCAAACCAAGTACCCAATAAATAATATTCCATACTGTGCTTGAATGTCATATAAGGTCTGTATTCAATTATACCTCCCACTCTACCGGCTCTCGTCTCAGGGAAGCCAAACTGGGCGTCCTCGGCAGCGACAGTTAAATCGCAACCCCTGATTGCCAGACCACTACCGGCACCCATAGCCAATCCATGAACAGCGCCAATGATAGGTTTTAGCACTTGTATGCCATTCACCGGGAATGCCCTACGAACAGTCCCTGGCTCTAACGCCCCCGGAGTTACATCGGCACCACCACAAAAGGCTTTGCCGGCTCCACTAAGAATAGCCACCTTAGAATCAGGGTCTTCTTCAAAACGGTCCCATGTTTTGATTAACTCAGTGACCATTTCAGTGTTTATTGCATTCAGTTTCTCAGGACGATTTAGTGTTATATATGCAATCTGGTCTTTCACTTCATAAAGAACTAAG
>Ga0315541_1002800_pt1 | contig 13995 bp, 7 predicted proteins | sample SalMarSW160190MG_FD_203095 | JGI IMG/M metagenome (GOLD analysis project Ga0315541, IMG submission 203095) | Salt marsh sediment microbial communities from the Plum Island Ecosystem LTER, Massachusetts, United States - Salt Marsh Sediment SW1601-190 ...
TCGAGGCTAATCGTGTTGTTCTTGATGCCTTCTTGAAGCGGGACATTAAAGGGGAAGTGGATTCGCAAAGCCGCATCGTCGGCAGAGTCCAAATCGGGGAGGGAACAAAATTAGAAAGCAGCCGTGTTCGAGGTCCGGTATTTATCGCGGCAAATTGTCGGATAAAAAATTCCCTTATCAAACCTTTCACAAACATCAGGGCTGGGACGGTGGTCGAGGATTCATCCCTGGAGCATTCGGTAATACTGGAAAATTGCCAAATTTTGAAAATCCAGCACCTGGCTGACAGCATCATCGGTAGAAATACGGTATTAGCGGGACAGGGGAAAAGCCCTGAGAAGATAAGACTATTCATAGGTGATGATTGTAAAGTGGAATTGGAGTAGAAAATCATGCAGAGGTTGTTGATTGTTTCAAATAGGCTGCCTCTCACTATTCAGGAGAAAAAAGGCGATTTGCACATTGAGCCCAGTGCTGGTGGCCTGGCTACAGGTCTAAGTTCGTGGTACAAATCCTGCAACAGCATCTGGATAGGATGGGCGGGCATAGGCCGGAAAAAAATTAAAGATGAAACAGATATCATGGCGAGATTGCTACCTGAAAACTGCTACCCGGTTTCTCTCTCCGAGTACAATGTCGAAGCCTACTACCACGGGTTCTGTAACAGAACTATCTGGCCCCTTTTTCACTACTTCCCCCTCTATGCGGAATACAGCGAAAATTTCTGGCAGGCTTATGAAAGAGTCAATACAGCTTTCGCCAACGCAGTTGCTGAAATTGCCAAACCTAATGATATTATCTGGATACACGATTATCACTTAATGCTCCTCCCCAAGCTCCTGAGAGAAAGGTTGCCAAAGGCAACAGTAGGCTTCTTCCTCCACATCCCCTTTCCGTCTTTTGAAATATTTCGCTTGTTACCATGGCGTAAACAAATTCTGGAAGGACTTTTAGGCGCAGACCTTGCAGGTTTTCACACCTATGACTACACCGGGCACTTCCTAGACAGCGTGCACCGTCTATTGGGTTACGAAGTGGCTATGGGGCAGACCACTGTAGCCGATCGGGTAGTGAGGGCAGATGCATTTCCCATGGGAATAAACTATGAACAATTCTCCAGCGCTGCCCAGGACCCAAAGGTGCAAAAAGAGAGAAAAAGGTTTAGCAGAAAACTAGGAGATTGTCAGGTAATTCTTTCAGTGGACCGTCTGGATTACACCAAAGGCATCCCCCAGCGATTGAGAGCTTTCAGTGTGTTTCTGAACAGGAACCCAAAGTTCAAGAGGAAGGTAATTTTTGTTTTGCTGGTAGTCCCCTCACGCACAGGAGTGGAACGCTATATGCAGTTGAAGAAACAGGTAGATGGACTTGTGGGTGAAATCAACGGAAAACATGGGGCTATAGGCTGGATGCCAGTCTGGTACCTATACCGCTTTTTACCCCTCCACTCCCTCGCCGCCCTTTACAGCCTGGCTGATGTTGCCCTTGTTACCCCTCTCAGAGACGGGATGAATCTTGTAGCCAAAGAATACACGGCAACCAAGACGGACGGGAAAGGGGTTTTAATACTTAGTGAGACTGCCGGATCTGCTCAAGAGATGGGGGAGGCAATTATAATAAATGCCAATAACCAGGAAGAGATTGCCCAGGCATTGGCAAAAGCCTTGGAAATGCCAGAACAAGAGCAAATAGAGCGCAACCGCATAATGCAGAAACGCCTGCGTCGTTACAACGTGGTGCGATGGGCAAATGAATTTATAGATAAACTGCTTTCCACCAAGAAAGTTCAACGAGAGATGGAAGAAAAGGCATTGACCTATGAGATGCAGAGGAAATTAGCCAGCGATTTCCAAGAGAGCGATAAAGCATTACTCCTATTGGATTATGATGGCACACTCGTCCCTTTTTCGCCCAAACCAGTGGAAGCAATGCCCGGAGCCAACCTCTTGAGATTGCTTGAAAAGTTTACCAAGAATCCTCAAACCGAAGTAGTGCTCATAAGTGGACGTGATAAAGATACCCTGGAGAGCTGGTTCGGCGGTATCGATGTGGGATTGGTGGCTGAACATGGCGTATGGATTAAAGAAAAGGGTGGAGGATGGGAGACGATAGAGACCCTGACAAGTGAGTGGAAGGAAGAGGTGCATCCGATACTTGAGTCATGGGTGGATAGAACCCCGGGCTCCTTCATCGAAGAAAAAGAGTTCTCCCTTGTCTGGCATTACAGAAAAGCTAACCCCAGGCTAGGTGAGCTTCGAGCCCGGGAGCTGATAAACAATCTCTCAGATATAACTGCCAATTTAAACCTTCAGGTGTTGGAAGGAAGTAAGGTAGTGGAAGTGATAAACACCGGCATAAACAAGGGGCGCACGGCTTTAATATGGATTTCGAGAGAGGAATGGGACTTTATATTGGCACTGGGCGATGATTGGACCGATGAGGATACTTTCAAGGCTCTCCCTTCTACAGCGTGGTCTATAAAGGTGGGGTTTGGTGCTTCGGCAGCTAGATTCAGCCTTAGTTCCCCAAGCAAAGCGACTTCTCTGTTAAGAAAAATGGTAAGAGGGCAGTGAAAGCCAGGACAAAAATGTAGAATTATGCCTGATGAATCAGGCAACTACAAAGGTTGGACTCTCCTCCGCTTGCTCAAGTTGAACCAGGGATGAAAGCTGACTATGCTTTCAGCATTGATTTCCTTGTTGACAGCCCCAGTTACAACCATGTTTATGGCCATGAGATAATCGGCAATCCTATCAGGAAGGAGAAAGTGCTGCTCCACATACTCTCTGCCCCTTTTGCCCATCGCCTCAGCAGCCTCGGGGTTCTCCAGGAAATAGATTACCTTTTGTGCCGTCTTGCGTGGTGTCTGGTAAAAGTATCCGGTATCGCCGTCCCTAATCTGAAGGGGTATGGCACCCGCGTCAGAGGCTATCACCGGTTTGCCCTTCCATAACGCCTCAGTAATCACCAACCCGAAGCCTTCTCTGATAGATGGCTGCATTATCACTCCGGCGGCTCGCTGGAGGGCATTCACCTCCCTATGGTTCTCCAGGCGGTCGTCCAGAGACAGATTTAGCACGTGGATGTCCTCGTCGTTCTTTGTGTCTTCATAAACTCGGGACAGAATTCTCTCTCCTTCGGGGTCATCGGCGACCAAGCCACCTGCCAATACAAGCTGGCATTTTCTTTCCTTCCTCACCCGGCGGTAGGTGGCAATAGTCCTGTCTATTCCCTTCCAGGGGTCAAATCTCCCAATCTGAGCAACGATTGGGACCTTCGGGTCTATGTGGTATTTAGTGAGAACCCTGTCTATCTCCCCCTGGCTCAATTCCCTATTCTTCTCAGAAAGAGGGTCAATGAAGGGAGGGATTATGAACTTGGGCACCGGCCACTGTGAGAGAATATACTGAACCGCCGAAAATATGGCGGCCTCATATCGCCCAGCCCAGTCGCTAAAGAACTTCCACAAACCAGGGTTGCCCTCTATAGTCTCTTTATCAATATCTATGTGGCATCTCCAGAGCCAGGTTTCCCCCGGTCTTCTGAGATAGTAATTCAAGCCCAGTGGCTGTGGGTCATGCACATCTATCACGTCAGGTTCGTAGTCAATAGGATTCTGCCTGGCGCACTCCTCGAGGGCACATAGGTAAGTATGTCGACGCTCTGGACTGAAGGAGCCTGTCTTGCCCTGTAGTAAGTTGTGTAGCTCCTTCGTGGCCTCAAAATACTCCTTGGAACCACAAATAACCTTCCACTCAGTTTCCACACCCAGCATATTCAGGAACGGGACAGCGCTGTAAAGCATCTCAGCGACACCACCACCTTGGGCGGTAGCATTCAGGGTTAGCATTTTTAAGCCTTTCACCCGCTGAGCTACCTTCTGCAGTCTCTCCAGTCTCTTCAATCTCTTCTCCCCCAAGATAGGGACATAAGCCTCCAGAGGAGACGTGGAGAAAGGGCAAAAGTTCTTTCTCTTACTGTAGACGGTTCCGTCTGCCAGGACGGGAGAGATGCCTTCTTTCGTCATTCAAAATCCTCGCTTTCCAAGTTACACCAAACCGAAGCCACCTTACGCCACATAAACGACTGATTTTACACCTGATATCACACATTGGCAAGCCTTCGATTTAAATCATCTAAAATCTAATCGAGATACCGGAGGAGGTAGCCTTGAAATTGAAGATGGTGCGCCCAGCTACAATTGACAAGTCCCACTATTCTGCCCAGCAACTTACTGAAAGCAGAAATATAGATAGCTTTCAGGCAGGTTTAGGCGTAATGAGAACTTAGTATCTCCTCCAGCACCTCTGTCCATCTGTCCCCCAGGAGCCTGGTGTCTAACTTGATTTGTGTGGCGCCTATTTTAACTGCGCCATCAATATATTTAATCATAACTCCCCCTGCCCCTCTTATCTTAAGAGGGGAATTAACGGTCTGGGGCTTTATTATAATTTGCCTTCCCTGTGTGGAAATAGAGCTTACCTCAGCCCGCGCAGCCAGAACCTTGATTTTCACAATGTAAAGAAGATTTTCCACAGGTTCAGGCAAAGGACCGAATCTATCTTTGAATTCTCGCGCCACATCCTCTACTTCCTCGATATGCTCCACCCTGGCCAGCCTGTGGTAAAGGCTTAATCGAGTATTTAGATTGGGAACATACTCCTCCGGTATGTGGGCGTCTAAGGGCAGGGCTATGCTGGGCAATTCCTTCGCTTCCCCGGCAACGACGCTCTTCCTCGCTTCGCCAGTTTGCTTTGCTTTTAACTCCTCCACTGCCTCAGCCAGCAACTGGCAATAAAGGTCAAAGCCCAGGGCAGCGATATGCCCGCTTTGCTTGACACCTAAAAGATTGCCCGCTCCCCGAATTTCCAGGTCCTTCATAGCGATACCGAATCCCGAACCCAGTTCGGTAGCCTCGAAGATAGTCCTGAGCCTCTTATGAGCCTGGGGGGTTAGCTGCCTCCCCTCGTCAAAGAAGAAATAAGCATAAGCCTGGTTGATACCGCGACCCACCCTACCCCTCAACTGATAAAGCTGAGCCAGGCCGAACCTGTCAGCCCGGTCAATAATCAGCGTATTAACATTAGGCATATCCAGACCTAACTGGATAATAGTGGTGGTCACCAGAATATCATACTTGCCAGCGATAAAATCCGTCATCACCTTTTCCAATTGCTCTTCAGGCATTCGCCCATGAGCTATGGCTATTCGAGCTTCGGGCACTAAATCCTGCAATTTGCTGGCAGCCCAAGCAATGCTTTGAACGCGGTTATGGACAAAGAAGACCTGACCATTCCTCTCCAGTTCACGCAATACCACCTGCCTGACCAGAGTAGCATCATAAACCCCGACATAGGTCTGGACAGACAGGCGTTCTTCAGGAGGCGTTTCCACGATGCTCATATCCCTGACCCCGGTTAAAGACATGTGCAGGGTGCGCGGGATAGGAGTAGCACTAAGAGCCAGGGTGTCCACTTCCTTCCTTATCTGCTTGAGTTTTTCCTTCTGCACCACGCCAAACTGTTGTTCCTCATCGATTATCACCACTCCCAGGTCTTTGAACGTGATGTCTTTCTGCAACAGGCGATGAGTGCCAATGCATATATCTACAGTGCCATTGGCTAAGCCTTCAAGGACTTCCCTTTCTTTTTCCGGTGGACAAAAGCGGCTCAGCATTTCTACTCTTAAGGGAAAAGTTTGCAACCTCTCAGTAAAGGTAATGAAATGCTGCTGAGCCAGCACGGTGGTGGGGACCAGGATAGCTACCTGCTTATTATCCATAACTGCCTTAAATGCGGCACGCAATGCTATCTCGGTTTTGCCATAGCCCACGTCTCCACAGATGAGCCGGTCCATGGGCTTAGTTTTTTCCATGTCCTCTTTAACCGTCATGATTGCCTCAATCTGGTCCGGTGTTTCCATATAAGGAAATGATGCCTCTAGCTCCTGTTGCCATAGTGAATCTTCACAGAAAGCGAAGCCAGGAGCTACTTCTCGGGCAGCATAAAGGTCAAGTAGCTCATGAGCAATTTCCGCCACTGATTCTTTAACCCTTTTCTTTGTCCTTTGCCATTCCGGGGTTCTCAAACGGCTCAAGTGCGGTGCCTGGTCGCCAGCACCGACCCGCCTGCCAAGCCCTGGCGGGCAGGTATAGCGGCTGAGGCGGTCTATCCGCTCGGTAGGCACATAGAGCTTGTCACCGGCGGCATACTCCAAAACAAGGTATTCTCTCTCCATTCCATCGGAGGATCTCCTAGCCAGGCCGTGGAACCTGGCGATGCCATGGTCAACATGGACGACATAATCGCCGGGAGCTAACTGAGGAAGAAACCATTGGTGAGGTATTGGCCTCTTCTTGCCTGCCCGCCGAGGCTCGGCAGGCGGGCCTGCTCGCGGCTGCTTCACAAAGCCGAAGAGCTCGACATCAGTAATAAGGGTCAGCCTGTCATCCAGTAGCCAGCCTCCGTCCATCGAGCCCTGGAGCACGGTGATTGAACCGGGCGGAGGTATCTGCTCTATCTGTGATGCCGGCGAAGTATGAATGTCCTCCTTCTGGAGGAGCTCAGCCAGACGATTTGCCTGATGGCTAACCACGAACACGCGCTGTCTTTGTTCCAGCATCTGCTTAGCTGTTTTGAGGAACCTTTCCAGCTGGCTTCCATAACTCTGGGCTCTGGTGAAGGGCAAAGCCTGTCCATTACCGGTAGCTGACGGCTGAAAGCTGACAGCTTTCAGTAGCGTCAAGCGATGCCTTTCTTTCATCTGCGACTCTAATTCTTCCCAGGTGAGGTAAGGAGAGGGAAAGTCCTCAGGCAGCTCGCCTCTTTCCATCTTTGCGGCTCTTAATTCTTGAGTTTCCTCGTTCAGCCTGGTGACGGTAAATTCAATTCCTTCGGGGTCATCGAGAACAAGCAAGGCATCGCCGCCAAGGTAATCAAAGACGCTTCCATTCACCACCTCACAGCTATCAGCTATTGGCATAAACTCCTTGGCCGGGGTGACAATCACCGCTGATACGGGGCTGGTGGAGCGCTGGCTTTCCGGGTCGTAGCACCTCATGCTCTCTATCTGGGTGCCAAAGAACTCTATGCGCACCGGCAACTGGCTGCACGGGGGAAAGACATCAATAATGCCACCCCGCTTGCTCATCTGGCCGGGCACCTCGACGACATCTTCCACTTCGTAGCCCATGCTCTGCCATCGGCGCAGTAGCTCCAGGGGCTCAGCAGCCATGCCCGGCTTTAGAATATGGCAGGCAGCCACAAAATCCTTTTGCAGGATGGTTTTACTCGTGATTGCCAGGGCTGAGGTCACTACCAGGGGAGGTTTATCGTTCTCTTCATAAAGGGCCAAGATAGCTAATGCCCTCAACCTCTCCATCATCTGATAGCTGACAGCCGATAGCTGAGAACTATCATAAGGCAGGAAGTCGAGCTCGGGGAGACGATGCAACTCGGCCGAAGGTGAACACCAGGCTCGAAGCTGCTCATGAAGCTTCCTGGCACTCTCAGGCTGACCGGTCACCACCATGAGAGGCAAATTAAGCTCCTCGTGAAGAGCGGCAATCAAGTAAGGTTTGGCGGCATCAAGTATGATTGTCTTATGCTCGCCTTTTGCTGTGGACAGCTCCCCCACCAGTTGCCTGTAGGCAGGCATTTCTTGGAGCAAAGAAAGCAAAAGAGAAAGATTCATTGGTTGTCCCTCGTTAGCCAATCAAGCATCATTATAGTGACCTCGATAAATCATTGCCAATTTGACCGGCAAGCCAAAGGTTCGCGCTGGACGCAAACCACAACCTTCTCAAACTACCGGCGCTCTGATGAGGAAGTGTAGTGGCGGACTTTATCTCCGCCTTACTTCGAAGGTGGACACCTACGCGGTCGCATATATAGATTGCATCCTGAATTTGAAGGGGCAATTGACAGGTTATGTCCCGAACATCCCGACGGCACCCGAAACTGTATTGTGGCTTGCTAACTCCCGAAGACTGATACAAGCGATGCCTGGGTGTTAATCACTATCACCCTGAACAAAACAAGTAATTGTGCAATCTCACCGTCATGTGTACTCTGGACCTCTGCCTCGCCGCCTCGTTGCCCATACAGCCAGTGCCACTGAAACGAGCGCCAACAAGCCTATTATGGCTATCTTCTTGACCGGAGTAGTGTTGACGGCTATGGCGCTTATGGCCACAACCGGCAACAGTCCGACCCTCACTATCGGCTTCAGCGTAGGATGGCCAGTTATGAACTCGGCTATCGGCGGGCTGACCCTGTAACAGCAGCGGTGCTGTAGGGGCGGGGCTTGTCCCCGTCCCTACAGCGATGGACTCAGTCAGTCCACGTCTGGTGAATTCCTCATCCTAGTACAGCGGTGATTCAGTAGGTACCTACCCTCATGGGCGTCGCGTCAGGCGCACGGCTGGTGTTGACATACAGGTAGTACGAGCCAGCGGGGGGATTCACGATGCCAGCATCTTCCTTGAAGACCACCGTGACTGTGCCAAGCGCTACATACTGCGGCACAAGGAAGGTCACTTCCGTGCCGACAACCGTGACCTCAACTCCGAAAACGTCGTGACCATTGACGGTTATGTCGCCGGTCTGCCAACCGGTTTGCGGGACGGTGGTGCCTTCAGGAAAAAAGACGGTTATGCTATGGACTCCGGAGTGCAGATCGGCAGTGATATTAAACGTGATCGTATATTCCGCCGTCATCCCCTCACAGTTGGGGACAACGGTGACCTCCCCCGTGACCTCCCGCTCGTCATAGACAACAGTCACACCTCTCCCCCTGAGTTCAGGGATGTATACATTGATGGAGTCCCAGCTCAGCGGATTTCCCCACAGGTAGATGGCATCCCCTTCGCCGAGTCCTTCATTCTGCACCAAAGGCCTGATGTTGCTTATCTTGTTCCAGTCGAGCTGGAGGTCCGCCAGATTGGTGATATTGCCCAGAGGCGAGATATTGCTTATTTGGTTATGCGAAAGGTCGAGGTACGTCAGGTTGACGCAGTGCTCCAGCCCGGTAAGGTCGGAGATATTTCTTTCTGAAGCAGAGAAGGATGTAAGCCCTTCCAGGTCTGAAGGGCAAATGGGGCCCGTGGCTTTGCCGATAGCTTCTCTGATTGCCGCCTCCAGGTTGGGGTCGGCGAAAGTCACTGCCTCTCCCTCCTCAAAGTTAGCCGTGATGAAGTAGTCGTCGTTCATGGTGATGGTAGTTGTGGCATCCTCGACATCGGCAATGTCATCCACATCGCCAGTCCATTCGACAAACCAGTAGCCAGCATCTGGAGTCGCCACCAGGTCAACCACCGTTCCTTCGTCATAGGTAAAAATCCCCTCGCCAGGGGCGGTTACCTCCCCACCTACGGTGCTGGAGATGATGAGGTCATATACCGCCACAAAGTTGGCCGTTATGGAGTAGTCGCCACTCATGGTGATGGTAGTTGTGGCATCCTCGACATCGGCAATGTCATCCACATCGCCAGTCCAGTTGACAAACTGGTAGCCTTCCTCGGCTTCTGCTACCAGGTCAACCGGCGTGCCAGCATCGTAGGGAAAAGTCCCCTCGCTAGGGGTGGTTACCTCACCACCCTCGGTGCTGGAGATGGTGAGGCTGTACTGAGCAGGAACACAGCCTACCATCCCTACAATTAAGGCTATCGTAATCAGGAAAGTGCTAAGTCTTTTCTCCATGCTTCGCCTCCTCTGGAACAGCTTAGTTTCTCCAAAATCATGGCTCATCGTATGTTACCCACCTATGCACTGTCCATCGGACACCACCAAGTATCGTCGCACCCAGCACAGGGACAAGTGTAATCCAAGAAGGGTTGATTATACTGCGGTAGGGAAAAAGAGCCCAGCTCAGATGTCTATATGCGCTTAACGGAGCATCGTGAGAACTACCGCAACCTTCCGATTCGCACACTTGACCACCAACCCTATATTCGCCTTTAGTACTCATGATGCCATTATACGGTACCATTATTAAATTTTCATTAAGGAAATTGTCAATAGTTAGTCTCTTCCAGGTATACACTTTTTGGAGTAAAAACTTAAGAGGGTGCTGGAAAGGAAATGATAATGGCTGGAAAGACGCCTCATATTTCCTGCAGCCTTAGTGATCAATCAAAACTAAGAAAAGGAGGCAAGGTGGGTGCAAGACGATTGGATCATAGTAGCCTTGGGATCCCCAGAGTCAATGGTTCTGGGACAGATAGAACTGGCTCAAATTCCAGCCGGCAGAGGCCACGTCGGTCAGTCCTATGGCGTGAAAATCATCGTGCCGCGAGGCCAAGGCACGGTTACCTGAGATTCGTATCCCGCCATCACTTCATCGGGCAGTGCTCCAGAAGGACCAGCCTACTACACCCCCAGGTACGGATATTTCCAGGCACTTATCAACTTCAACAGCCTGGACGTGCTGAGCTGAAAAGATGTCTCGTCAAAGTTCCATAGATTCGTGCATGCCAGGATGTAAGGCTTGCTGGGCGCGTCGGGAATAAGCCCGTGGTCGCCGACAAAGTCGAGGTTACATGTTGTTGGCTCTGTTACCGAGATAGACTGAGCCTCGTCCCTGAATCCTTCCTTGCTGGCCACCACGTCATAATCCCCAAGCTCTGAAAACTCGACCTCATAGTTTCCATTCTCGTCACTCACGACGTTGGCAATTTCCTCGCCATTCTGGTACAGGATAACGGCGGCCCCGGGCAAGATGTCACCGCCAACCTCTTTGGTAACCCCCACTATCCTGCCTATCGTGGCCGCGGGTACTTCTTCTACTACGTCTACCTGGATATCACCGGTGATTGCTTCCTCGTAAGAGGGGGCTGGATGCGGTTCAACGTAATACTTGAGAGAACCACTAAACGTGTAAGTCCCGGGCTCGGCATCGATTGGCACCTTGATTTTATACACTGCGGTGAATTCTACACCGGCAGCATAAGGGCCTGCCCAGATGTATGCCGCCATCTCAGGTTCCGGAGTGTGGGCCACCATCGCCTGCGGGTTAGTCCAGGCCACATCAACGCTTACATCCCAGCCGGCAGGGGCCATGTCGGTCAGTCCTATGGCGTGAAAACTGTCAGCCGGGGCAGCGAAGGTCACGTTTACCGCAAATTCTTCTCCCGCCGTGACTGTGTCCGGCAATCCCCGCTGATACAAAACTCCCTCAGCGGTGGTATAGAGTGCGTCATGATAGGAGGTGCCATAGACGGTGACATCAGCTCCCACGGTTGGGAAGGAGCGGACTCCCGTCTCCATCGTGAAGCTTCCATTCGCTTCAGTAACTGACACAGGAAGAATAAGGCTGAACAGCAGAACAAAAGAGAGTAAAACCTGCAGAAGCATCCTCCTACTTCTCAGTTGCTGCCTCCCATTATCAGTGATTCGAAAATCAAAATACCTTTCGTGCATACCGAACCCTCCTTATTCTTGAACACCTTCTCTTATCTTCTGTTTCTTCTGTTTGGCTTTAGCTCACAATGACCCATTCTAAGTGCGCTCCTCTTGGCCGTCAATCACCCATTAGTAATAGTTAATCAGTGCTATTCAATCTCACCCATTTCATTCGTCAAGTCCTGAGTGACTTCCCCCAAAATAGTGAAGTCGCCTGGCTCTAAGTCCTAATATCCAAGCCTGAAATACTAACCTGGATTTCCCGTACTTAACTGCGTCGGCAGACAGGTTTTGAGCGCAAAATAGCTTCGGAAGAGAGGCTTTGCACAAGCGACCAATGGGTGAAAAGAGATAAGAAGCACTGCAGTTTCAACTCCCAAGCCCTTGAAACTGGAGCTTCACAAAGCCAGGACAGCCTCCGACGCAGGGCTAGTGGCTCGCGGGAGTTCGCTGGGCCAATTGAATCAACCAAGGCGGCCCTAAACTATCTGCGAGAGACCCGGGGCGGCAGGAATGTGCAGCGTAAATTGATGCCACTGTTGCGCCTGTCGGTTTACAGCCACTTGGCAGAATACAAGGCTGCTAACGATGCAGAAGGGGTGGCCAGTGATCCAGCCACGCAGGCGGTGGTTAACCACCGGGCAACGCCTGGCAATCCCTGCCCAAGCGAAAGACAGGGTGCCACCGGAGACCGCAAAGGCTCCATCGTAGGCCGCGCCCACCTAGCCGTCAAACAGTTCGGCAGTATGAGGCTACAAGCCCTAGGAGACCGTCACGTGGATGTCACCGGCGATTTCTTCCTCGTAAGAGGACGCTGGGTATGGTTCAATGTAATACTCAAGGGAACCACTAAACGTGTAGTCCCCGGGCTCGGCATCGACAGGCACCCGGACTTTATACTCTGCGGTGAATTCCACGCCGGCATCATAAGGCCCATCCCAGACGTATACCGCCATCTCAGGTTCCGGAGTGTTGGCCACCATCGCCTGCGGGTCAGTCCAGGTCAGATTAACGCTCACACCCCAGCCGGCAGGGCCTACATCGGTCAGTGCTATGGCATGAAAACCATCTTCAGGCGAGGTAAAGGTCACGGTTACCCAGAATTCGTCTCCTCTCATCACCACCGCCGGCAATTCCCTTTCAGGCTGCGCTGATGTCGTATCCGGTAGCCCACACTGACACGCCATGCCGCCCAGAATACCGAGCAGACCGGCAATCAGGAGAATCGACGACACCCATCCACCCAGCTTGGGCAGCTTGTGGTTCAATCTCGTGCTGCGCTCTCTGGGAAAGTCCATGTCGGCCTACTCTTTTACTTCCAGGTTATCGGATATGTCCAGGCACTTATCACATCCAATACCCTGAACGTGTTCAACTGTAAAGGCGGCTCGCCAAACTTCCATAGACTTATGCACGCCAGGACGTAAGAGATGCTGGGTGCATCGGGAATAAGCCCATGGTCACCGACGAAATCAAGGGTATATATTGCCAGCGTGGTTACCGAGATAGACTGAGTCTCGTCCCTGAATCCTGCCTTGCTGACCACCACCTCATAATCCCCAAGCTCTGGAAACTCGAGCTCATAGTTTCCACTCTCGTCACTCATGACGTTCGCTATTGCCTCACCATTCTGGTACAGGATAACGGCTGCCCCGGGCAAGATGGCACCATCAACCTCTTTGGTCACCCCCGCAATCCTGACTGTCTCACCCTCCTTTACACGTACCTGGATATCACCGGTGACTTCTTGCTCGTAAGGCGGGGCCGGGTGCGGTTCAATGTAATACTTGAGAGAACCGCTAAAGGTGTAAGTGCCAGGCTCGGCATTAACCGGTACCCGGACCTCATACACTGTGGTGAATACTACACAGACGTCATAAGGTCCATACCAGACATATGCCGCCGTCTCAGCGGCTGGAGTGTGGACCGCCGTCGCCTCCGGGTCAGCCCAGAGCACATTGACGCTGGCCTCCCAACCGGCAGGGGCTACATCGGTCAGTGCAATGGCGTGAAAACCGTCAGACGGGGCAACGAAGGTCACGGTTACCGCGAATTTCTCTCCCGGCAGTACCTGGTCGGGCAATGCCCTGGTGGGATTACCACCAATGAACTCGAAGCTAGCGGTGACGGTTACAGGTTGACCCGGCATGGTGAAGGTGGTCTCCGCTGCATATGCATCAGCCAATACGCCCGCAGGCGCTGTCCAGCTAACAAAGTCGTAGCACGTTGTTGCTAATGCTCTTATTGCGACGATATCACCTTCCTCGTAAAAGGCAGCACCGGTCTCGCCAGTAGCCGTTCCGCCCACCCCAGGAGATACTGCCAGGGTAAGCCCATATCCTGTCGGCCCGGTCGATATCAACCTGAAGTTGGCGTGGATTGTATGGTCAGAGGTGATATCCTCAAAGGTGTAGCTCGATACCCTCCCCACCGAGGTGCCATCGACCAAGACCTCGCTTATCTCATAGCCCGCGTTCGGAGTGATGTTGAAGGTCTGGCTCTGGCCGTGGCTGACGCCCACAGCGCCCACAGGTGAGATGCTGCCGCTGACCCCAGCACTGGCGGTAATGGTGTATTGAATCACGCTAAAGGCCGC
>Ga0315541_1002806_pt1 | contig 13983 bp, 13 predicted proteins | sample SalMarSW160190MG_FD_203095 | JGI IMG/M metagenome (GOLD analysis project Ga0315541, IMG submission 203095) | Salt marsh sediment microbial communities from the Plum Island Ecosystem LTER, Massachusetts, United States - Salt Marsh Sediment SW1601-190 ...
ATCAAGAACGCTGTTGTCCTGATCGACCAGACCGACGCCGAAATCCGCGACGGCAAGGACTGCTACGGATCCGTGCTGAATGCGTCCGTCAGTCGCCTGAGGCCCGTATTGATGGCTTCGCTGACGACCGTCCTCGGCATGTCGCCTTTGTTGTTTGACGTTCTGTTCGCACCCATGGCCGTGACGATCATGTTCGGGCTGACCTTTGCCACGGTGTTGACGCTAATCGTGGTTCCTGTTCTCTACGCGCTGCTGTTTCGAATAGCGCCGGCCAGTGAATAGAAGCCAGCCGTGCGGAGACCCATGAAGATCCGACATAAACTCATGATCCTTCTGCTGGCCATTGCGATTGTGCCGGCGGTCGTGGCCTCTGTTCTCCACCGCCGTTCCATGTTGAAAACAGGTGACGAACTGGCGGGACAGACGCGGCAGATGCTCATCCAAAATGCAACCCATCACCTGCGAACGGTGGTGACGGATTTCGGACGCCTTGTCACCCAGTACAAGACGGTCATCGAACTCGCCCTGGCGAGGCAGGCTCGTGAGGTCGAAGCCAGGTTGGCGGCAAAGCCGCCCGGGCAGCCCAGGTTGTTCTTCTCGCAGGATTACGACACAGGAACCCACGTCCCCACCGACCTCCAGACCAACGAGAACTACCGCAAAGTCGTGGGCGGAAAGGAGCAACCGATCCCCATCTCGTTCGGCGAGCAGGTCTTCTTTGTGGTGAAGGGAATCCCTGCCAAGCGCGTCGCGGACGATATGGCCTGCCTGTCGACGATGCCAACAGTCTATCGTGAGCTGTACAAGACAAATCCAAGCCTGATCACTTGGCTGTACACCTCCCTGGAGACGGGGCTTCACAGTTCCTATCCGGGGCACGGGGGGTACCCGGACGAATACGACCCTCGCAAGCGAGAGTGGTACACCGCCGCCAATGAAAGCCGGAGCCTTATCTGGACGCTTCTGCCCGAAGTCTCGACGCGCTGGCTTGCCTTTACAGCATCGGTGTCGGTGAAACGCTTCGACGGCTCCTTGGCCGGTGTGACGGCTATCGACGTTAATTTAGCAAAGGCTCTTGACACGATCGCGCTCCCGGTAGCTTGGCGGCCTTCCGCGACCGTCATGCTCGTGGAGGCGGCACCGCTCACCCGGGGAATCGCGGACAAGCTGCCAATCGTCTCACTTGAAGGGGGCACGGGGCACCACGAAGAATGGCAACGGCCCGTTGACCTGCAATTCGTAACCTCATCGGACCCGGAGCGGTGGGAAGCAATGATCATCGATATGGCGGCCGGCAGGTCGGGAGTCAGACGTATGAAGTACCGGGGGACCGATGCCTTGTGGGCCTACGGGTCGCATCGCGAGGGCAATCCACTTATTCTGGTCATTGTCCCGTATGAAGTGGTCGTTGCGGGGGCCACGGGCCAGGGACAGCTCATCCGAGACACAACATTCGATAGTCTGAAGGTCGCCGGGCTTGTTATAGCAGGCATTCTCCTTGCCGCCATCGTTGTGGCTATCGCCAGTGCCCGCTCCGTTACCCGCCCGCTTTACCGGTTGGCCGAGGCGGCAAGAGAACTTTCAGAAGGGAACTTCGAGGCACACGCCAACATCCGCACCGGCGACGAAGTGCAGGAACTGGCCGACGTCTTCAACCAGATGGGGCCGCAACTCGAGGAAAGACAGAGAATGAAGCAAGCCCTGACTCTCGCGAAGCAGATTCAGGAAAACCTGCTGCCGCAAGAGTCGCCTTCGATAGAGGGCTTCGACATTGCTGGCCTAAGCATCCCGTGCGACGAGATTGGCGGGGACTATTATGACTTCATTGACCTTGTCGAACTCGGCAAAGGCCAGATCGGTATTGCTCTGGGGGACGTGACAGGGCACGGCATCGGCGCCGCCCTGTTGATGGCGTCGGCCCGCAGCGCTCTGAGGAACCAGGTGGATGAGCACGGTTCCGCTCTGGATACACTGTTCAACCGCCTCAACAACTATCTCGTCCGGGACACCGGCGGCTCACGCTTCATCACGCTCTTCTACGGTTTGCTAGACGGGCCGACCCGTCGCCTACGCTGGATCTCGGGTGGACAGGACCCGGCGCTATGGCTTTGCAGGCAGACCGATAAGTTCCGGGAACTGACTGAGGGGGGAAGCGTGCCACTCGGCCTTTTCGAAGAAGCAAAATACGAACAAGCGGGGCCTGTCACTCTTGAACACGGGGACATTGTCTTGATCGGGACGGACGGTATTTGGGAGGCCCGCAACCCCGAGGAGGAACAGTTCGGCAAGGACCGCCTTAAAGCCCTTCTCACCGAGCGTGCCGACGCCGGCGCCCGCGAGATCTGCGATGCCGTCGTCGAAGCCGTCACCACGTTTCGAGGCATTCAGCCCCAACAAGATGACATCACCCTTGTCGTCATCAAGTCGCTGTGAGTGTAAAGCGAAAGGACGGCCATGATGCACAACAACTCCTGCAGGCCGCGAAAGACTGTCCCATACGGACAGTGGCGGTTGCCGTGGGGCAGGATCCGACGGTCATACAGGCTGTTGCGGAGGCGAAGGGGCAAGATATCTCCCATGCTGTGCTCGTGGGTAATGAGGCGGAGGTCAAGGAAGCTGCTGAACGGGCGGGGATCCCGTTGGCAAAGACGACCATTGTGGACGAAGAGGATCCGATAAAGGCGGCCGCGGCGGCTGATGCTGGGCAATCGGCAGATTCTGGATGATTCAGATATCGACCCCGGTGTCTTGGCAGGGAAAGCGGAGGGACTTCGTTCTGAGGGCCAGACGGTGATGTTCATTGCCGTGGACGGCAAGACGACGGGCCTGCTGGGTGTAGCCGACCCCATCAAGAAGTCAACATACGAAGCCGTGGCACTGCTGCGGCGCGACGGCAAAGCGAAGAAGGATCGGATCACGATGCCAGAAGCGTCGGTTGTGGATGCGATGTAACTGGAGCTTATGTGAGGTCGCGTCAGCCACGGAGATGCCTGCTCGACGCGATGTGAAAAGAACATCTGACCAGGCCTGCAGAGCGGCCAGAACGGATGAGGAAGATAAGAGAGTGCAAGACATGACCAGCAGGAAACAGCGAGTGAATTCGTGGCCTGCATGGGCTAGGATCATGGGATCGTGGATTGCGACGCACGACCGACGGCTACTCACGGAATGGCGATGAATGTCTTGGTGTTCAACTGCGGGAGCTCTTCGCTCAGTTACAGGATCTTCCAGGCGTCGGGCCGAAATGAGCCCAGGGACGTAGCCTCGGGCAAGGGGCACCGGGTCGGCGTGAAGGGAACCGAGCCGTCCTTTCTCGAACATCACGTGGGTGCGGTGGTCACGCGGGCTATGGTCCCGCTCAAGAATCACCGCGAGACCGCGGTGCTCATCCTCCGGCACATCAAGCACACCGGCCTGCGGGTCACCCATGTGGGACATCGTTTCGTGCATGGCGGCAGCTACTTCAGCGACTCGGTGCTACTGGACGAGGATGTGCTGGCCGCGCTCAATGCGTGCGCGCCGCTGGCACCGATCCACAATCCCACCTCCCTGAGCGTGATCGAGGAATCCCGGAAATGGCTTCCTGAAGCAGTTCAGTTTGTGACCTTCGATTCGGCTTTCCACGCCACCCTCGCGCCTCACGCCTACACCTATCCGCTGCCCAGGCAAATCGTGAAGGCCTACGGGTTCCGGAAGTACGGGTTTCACGGCTTGTCCTATTGGTACGTCAGTCGCCAGGCGGCCCGATTGCTGAACAGACCTTTGGAGACGTTGAAGATCGTTGCCTGCCACTTGGGGACGGGAGGCTCGAGCGTCGCAGCGATAGATGGTGGGCGATCGGTGGATACGTCCATGGGGTATTCGCCTCTTGCCGGTCTGGTGATGAGCACCAGGTCCGGCGACCTCGATCCAATGCTGGCGATATATCTGATGGGAACGTACGATTGCCGCCCAGACTACCTGATGGACGTCCTGAACAAGCAAAGCGGCCTGCTGGGTTTGTCCGGGTTTTCCAGCGACTTGACAGACATTACTCGCAGAGCCTCGGAAACGGGAGACGAACGGGCCGAGCTCGCCCTACAGATGTACATACAGCGCCTGAAGAAATACATCGGGAGCTACTTTCTCGTTCTGGGGGGAATGGACGTGTTAGTGTTCACGGACGACATCGGTGTTGGCAATCCTCTGGTCAGAGCAAGAGTATGCCAGGACATGGCTTGGTGTGGCCTTTCCTTGGATGAGGCCGCGAACCGAACTGCCGATCCGGCTCGGCCGTGTTTCCTGGAGGCGAAGGACTCGAAGGTACGGATCCTTGCCGTTCCCACGCAGGAGGAACTTGTGATCTGCCTCCAAGGCCTGTCTTTGCTGGAGGGGCGCGAGCCGTGATCGTCTTTGATCCGCACCCCCCGTTGCTGCGCTGGTACGCCCTGCGGGATGGCAAGAGCGACGAAGGCCAGTGCGATCTCGCTCGCGGGTGGCCCGTTGCGGTCACCCGGGTCTTGGAGCGGCCTGAGGCAACCGGCGCCGTCGCCTACGTGCTGCATCACGGTGGAGAAGTGGTTCGGTCGCCGGCAGTTGCGGTGTCGCGGGAGTCCCTGACGGCGATGGAAGAGGCGAGAGAGTTCCTCCCGGAGCACAACGACTTGACGTTCAAGGCGGCCAGGCACGGTCTCGAACTCTTCCCGGATCTGGCGCATATCCTGCTTTGTGAGACTGCCTTTTTCGTGGACCTGCCGCCGGAGGCAAGCGTCTACGCGGTTCCGTACGAACTTCGCAGGCGGGGCATCAGACGATACGGCGGATGCGGCCTGGGACATCAATGGGCTTGGCGGAGGGTTCAGTCGGTTCTGCCCCGGGCTCCACGGAAGGTCATCACGGTCTTGCTGGGCGATCGGCCGAGTCTTGCCGCGATACGCGATGGCAAGGCCCTGGATACGTCCATTGGGTTCACCGCCCTGGAAGGGGTCATCTCCGCTACCGGATGCGGGGACGTGGATCCGACGATTGTCTTCCTGCTGGAGTCTTCCGGCATGTCGCTCCGGGAGATCAATGACATGTTGTCACGGAGAAGCGGATTCGCCGGCCTCGTGGGGCGGCGATGTGGCTTCTCCGAGCTTCTACGAGAAAATGGGCCCGCCGAGAAATCCGGCGCCCGGGAGATCCTGCGGTACCAGGTCCTGAAGTACATCGGCGCCTACGCCGCCGTACTCGGCGGGGTTGAGGCGATTGTCTTCATGAGCGCGGCACTGCTGGATTCCATCGGCTTTATCACCGGCATCTGCGAGAGGCTGGGGCCGCTTGGGGTGCGGCGGAGCGCCGCTGTGGCCGAGGGGAACCAGCTCCGGTTCGTGACGGATCCCAGTGGACTTGTGCCTGCGGTATGGCTAGAATACGACCGGACTAAGGTTCTGGCAGAAATGGCCGGTTCGGTGCCGGCCCAGGGAGATCTGGAGCAATGGTCGAAGAGAGAAGATTCCTCGTAGACGTGGGCATGGAAGGGCTGCCCTTTCCCGTCAAGATAGCCTCCAGGGCCCATGAGGGCGGGCAAGCCACCATCGCAAAGATTTCTGTTAGCGCTCGGCTCATGCAGGAGTTCGAGGCCCGATGGATCGACAAGTTCATTCAGATAGTGCACCGGCACCGAGACAACATCGGCACCGAGACGATCCGGAGGAACGTCCTGGACTATCTGGAAGGGCTGAACGCCAAGGCCGTGAGGGTCACCTTCGGTTTCCCCTTCTTCATCGAGAAGCGCACGCCGATTTCCAATGAGAAATGCCTGGTCAGCTACCAGTGCACTCTGTCGGCGAAGGTCCCTGCTGTCACTGGTGATGAGCCCAACATCCTGTTGAGGGCCGAGGTGCCGGTCATTACCACGTATCCGGCCTCGATCCCGGGCAGGCCCGGCGGGTTGTTCGGGCAACTGAGCATCGTGGCAGTCGAGGCGGAATCGAAGAAGGACGTGTACCCGGAAGACCTGGTGGATGTCGTGGACAGACATTGCCTGATGCCCGTCTATTCCTTCTTGACGGAGGAAGACCAAGCCTTCGTGATCCAAAAGGTCCATTCTCAAGAGAAGACCAGTGTGGTCATGACTGACGAGATCAAGGACGAGTTGCGGCGAAACCAGGAGATTGGCTGGTATTCGGTCAGTTGCTCCAATTCCGGAATGCTGCACACCTACAGCACGGTTATCGGCACAGAGAAGAGCATGTGGGTGCCGTTCAGTGGCTACGACCAGGAAATCTAGGAGATTCTGTCGCAGAGCTGCGGTCGGAGGTGTGACGGCTGTCCGCGACCCGCTGATGCCGGCCAGGAGCAGGACCCCGTCGAAGGATGGCATGCCGGAGATCGCGACTCATGAGCCTCGAGCGAGCAAGGGTAACGATCTTCCAGGACAGTAGAACGGCGGCCACGGCCGTCGCCGCCCGGGTCGCCGACGTAATCCGCGGCAGGGCCGGGACGGGCAAACCGGCCGTGCTGGGCCTAGCGGCCCGGCAGACGCTCGTCAACGTCTACATGGAGCTGGTCCGCATGCACCGCGAGGAGGGACTGGATTTCTCGGGCGTCATTAGCTTCAACCTGGACGAATACTGGCCGATCAACCCGGCGGCAGTCCAGTCCTTCCGCACCTGGATGCACGAGAACTTCTTGAAGCATGTCAACATCTCGGCTGCGAACATCCATATGCCCCTGGGAGACGTGCCGGAACAGGAGATCCCGGACCACTGCCAGCGCTACGAGGAAGCAATCACCGAGGTTGGCGGAATCGACATCCAGGTCCTCAGGGTCGGCCCGAGCGGCCACATCGGCTTCAACGAGCCCGGCTCGGACCGACACAGCCGAACTCGGCGCGTCCGCTTGGACCGAATGACGCGCAAGGACGCAGCCGCCGATTTCTTTGGCGAGGAGAAGGTGCCCGAGATGGCCATCACCGTGGGCGCACGGACTATCCTGTCTGCTCGGGAGATCTGCCTGCTGGCCTTTGGCGAACACAAGGCCTCGGTAATCCGCAGAGCCGTGGAGGGCGGCATCTCGGCTCACCTGCCGGTGAGCTTCTTCCAAGAACACCCCAACGCTACGTACTATGTGGACGAAGCGGCCGCGGCCGAGATAACGCGGATGGCGGCCCCGTGGATGCTCGGGCCCTGCCAGTGGGACGACCTGTTAACGCGACAGGCCGTCATCTGGCTGGCCGGGAAGCTGGGTAAGCCCATCCTGAAGCTGACCGACGAGGATTACGCTGACAACGGTCTGGCCGATCTGCGGGCACGAGGCGGAGCGTACAACGTCAGCACTTCGGTGTTCCGGCACCTGATGGAGACGATCACGGGCCACCCGGCGGGCGGGGAACGCCAGCACCGGATCGTCGTATTAAGCCCCCACCCGGATGACGATGTGATCTGCATGGGCGGCACGATGATGCGACTCATCGAACAGGGACACGACGTGCACGTGGCGTACATGGTCAGCGGCTTCCTGAGCGTCTTCGATCACGATGTGGCCAAATATGCCGATTTCGTGCGGGAATTCAACAGGATCTTTGGGCTGACGCCGGAGCAGTCTGCGGGCATCGAGAAGCACATCGAGAAGTTCCTCTGGCAGAAGCGTTCCGGCGATGTCGATTCGCCGGAGGTACAGGCCATCAAGGGACTGATCCGGCGGACCGAGGCCGTTGATGCAGCCAAGTTCTGCGGACTGGACGAAGAACATATCCACTTCCTGGATATGCCGTTCTACAACACCGGGAAGGTGCAGAAGCTCTCTATCGGAGGGAGCGACGTGGCCGCTGTCCGCGATGTCCTGGAGCAGATTCGGCCTGAGATCATCTTCGCCGCCGGCGACATGTCCGATCCGCACGGCACGCACCGGCTCTGCCAGGAGGCGGGGCTGTCCGCCCTCGAAGAACATGTGGCCGCCGGCAACCCTCGGCCGACACTTTGGCTATATCGCGGGGCGTGGCAGGAGTGGCCGCCTGAGCAGATTGACATGGCCGTGCCGCTATCGCCAGCGGAACTCAAGCGCAAGCGCTATGCGATCTTCCGGCACCAAAGCCAGAAGGACCGGGCCATGTTCCCCGGTCCTTTCGATAGCCGGGAATTCTGGCAGCGGGCAGAGGAGCGCAACATCGGCACCGCCAGACTGTACGACTCTCTTGGACTTCCGGAGTACCACGCTCTGGAGGCCTTCGTCCGCTGGCCATTGAAGCGGTCGGCCAATGCCGTAGCCCAGCTAAGTGATTCCCCGGCCGTCCTGTGATCGAAGCACGCTAGGCGCAGTTTCGGGCCTGCTGGAGCAAAGCTGCGACGGCCGAGCCGGCGTAGAATCGTGGAACGCAAGCAGTCGAATCCTGAAAGGAGAGCAGACCATGGTTACAGCGATTATTCTCATCAATGCCGAGCGTGATCGGATTGCGCCAGCCGCCCAGGAGATCCTTGCCTTGGACGGCGTCACGGAGGTCTACAGCGTCGCCGGGGACTACGATCTGGTGGGCGTGGGCCGGGTGCGGCAGAACGAGGAGCTGGCTAAGCTCGTCACGGAAGACCTGATCGCTGTGAAGGGCATTACCAGAACACACACGCTGATCGCCTTTCGGCAGTATAGCGAACATGATTTGGCGGACATGTTCGGCTTGGGCATGGAGTAGAGATGCGCCCTCTCATCGGACGACCGTGGAACAAGACGCCACAGCAATAGAGAAAGGCGAAGCAGCTCGACTCGCCTTGACCGCAGGTCGGCGCGTAGCGGCGATAGCGACGGCTCTGACCTTGCTGCTGGTAGTCCTGAAGGGCACCTTTGGTTACCTGCGGCATTCTCCTGCCCTTGTGGCCGATGCGGTGCATTCCGGGGCTGATGCGTTAGCCATCTTCGCTTCGTGGGTTGGCCTCAAGCTCGCATCGCGCCCGCCAACGAAGAGATTCCCGTTCGGGCTGTACCGCGCCGAGACACTCGCCTGCCTGTTGGTCGCGGCGGTCATTGCCATCGCCGGGGTCGGCCTTCTGGTGGAAAGCGTTTCGGCCCTGACAAGAAGGCAAGGCGTCCACCATCGCAGTATTGGGATACTGTTCGTGGCGTTGGCCAGCGCGGTCGTTTCATTCGGAATCTTCGTCTGGGAGAAGCGCGTAGGCACTCGTCTGAACTCACAGAGCCTACTTGCCAACGCCGATGAGTCACGCGCGGACATCATGACTTCACTAGCGGTGTTCGTCGGGATGGGCGCCACCTACTTGGGGGCACCCGCGGTCGAGTTGGGCGTATCGGGGCTGCTGTCCTTGCTGATTATCTGGCTGGGCTTGAAGCATGGTCGGTTGGCCACGTATGCGCTTCTTGACGCCAGCTTGAACCGCGATCTGGAACTCCGCGCAACGGAAATAGCCAAACAGGTCCCCGGGGTCATGGACGTTGAGCCGATCAAATTGCGGCAGGCTGGGCCGTTTTGCTTCGGGATCGCCCAAGTTCACTTGCGCAAATCCACCGACGTCGCCAGGGCACATGAGGTGGCACACGAGGTGATCCGCGCTGTCACAGACGAGATACCTCAAATCGAGAGCCTAACGGTTCACGTTGAACCTTACCATCCGGACATCCAAACGGTCATGGTCCCGGTCTGCGACAAGAACACCGATGCCAGGGTCAGTGAGCACTTTGGCAGGGCGGAGTTCTTCCTCTTTGCCACTGTCTCTTCTGAAGGCGTTGCGGATGTTGAATACACGATCAATACGGCCTCCAAGCTGCCCGCACGCGCAGGGCTCGCCGTAATCAGAGAGGCTCTGAAAGGCCACGAGGTTGACGCCGTCTTGACACGCGAGATCGGCGAGATTGCCTTTCATACGCTTCGAGATCAGCACGTGGATGTCTACTCTGCTCCCGATGGAAGTGTTACGGACGCCCTGGATCGGTTCTTGAAGCAAGACCTCGCGCGGCTTGTCAAACCGACACACCCGTCTGAGGCGGCAGGCGCCCCACCCTCGTCTGCCCCGGCCGAATCGGAACAGAGACGGGCCGGAGAAGCGCAAGATCCGCGTGGGCAATAAAGGCGGTCTAAACCTAGTTTGACCCGGGCCGCTCGGCGAAGCACACGCGAAAGGAGAACTGAGAACGTACTGATACATGAATACGAGTCTCGGGAGTCCGGATTACGTTTCGGGAAGTTCCAGGATATGACAGACAAGCCGCTGAAAGGCTATCCGGGATGGCGCGCTACATTGGGGTGCCTTATTGGCACGGGCGGGGCTATGATCTTCAAGGACTCGGCCTTCCACGCAACCGATTAGAGGACGCCCCAGAGAAGCTGTGCTCGCGATAGGCCACGGTGCGGCAAGGATGCGCCGTGGGACAGGAGCCTTACGGTCAATAGGCGAGAATGAGGTAGATGCGATGAAGTACATATTTTGACCAGTACCGTCGCGACGTGTACGTGGGGCTGAAGCTGCTGGCCAGCTACCATCGGGTGCCGTGGGATGCGCCGGCATACGAGCCGGCCTGGCGGTTCGCCGAGGACCGCGGACCGATCGTCCTCGGCCACACCTGGGGCGGCAGCTGCTTCGACGGCCCCCAGCAGGTCCGCACCGCGGCCGAGCGATGCCCCAACGTCCGCCTCCTGCTGGGCCACTCCATTCAGGGAGACTGGGACGAGACCGTCGCCATCGCCCACACCTTCCCCAATGTCTACCTGGAGCTGACCTCGGTGCTGCGGCTGCGCGGGCCCGTGGAGCGGTTCGTCGCTGAGGGGCTGTCCGAGAAGCTGCTGTTCGGGACGGATCTGCCCTGGTTCGACCCCCACCAGGGCATGGGGGCGGTCCTGTCGGCCGAGATCGCCGACGACGACCGCCACAATATCCTCCACCGCAACGCCGAGCGGCTGCTGGCGGCCGGCCGCACCGGAACGCGGCCGGGGGATGAGCGTCTAGGCGAGGCTCGGACAAGGTGACAAGGATGGGCACAGAGGCCATGTTTCCAGGACCCAAGAGCCAGCAGATGCTGGACGAGCTCGCTCAATACGTCGTCGCGAGTCCGCAGCCTTTCGTACTTGATCTGGCCCGATGCAGCGGGATGTGGTTGGCCACGGTTGACGGCCAGCGGATCTTTGACTGGGCCGGGTACTACGCTTCGAAGCTGCTGGGGCACAACCACCCGGGGCTACAGGAGCCGGAGTACCTGGCGCGCCTTGGCCGGGCCGCCAATAACAAGGCCGCAAACCCGGATTTCCTCACCCCGGAGTGCCTCGCGTACTACCGGCACCTGCATGAAGTAGCCCCTGTCTGTATGCGGAATGAACGGCTGGAGGTGTACGCCGTCAATTCGGGAGCCGAGGCCGTAGAGAACATGATGAAATACCTCCTCAACCTGCACAATGAGACGCTGTGTAGCCGGGGGATGTACTCAGGGGTCCGGCGATTTCTATACTTCGATGGTGCGTTCCACGGCCGGACGGTCTTTGCGTTGAACGTCACGCAGCAGGAACACGACCCGATGGTTACCAAGGATTTCAGGGGTATCGTGCCCGGGAACACCCAGGTGCCGTTTCCTTCGGTCGATAGATCGCAGCCGGAATCGTGGAATCTGGCGAGGATGGAGCACAGTCTGGAGATCATCAGCGACTGGCTGAAGCAGTACCGCGGCGAGATGGTGGCGATTGTCGTCGAGCCGATCCAGGGCGCCGGCGGACAGCGGGTCGCCCGCCCGGAGTTCTTCCGCCGCCTGAGCCAGCTTGCCCACGAGCACGACGTGTTCCTGGGTTTTGATGAAGTTCAAACAGCCGGTGGGCAGACGGGCACGATGTTTGCCATCGACCAGTTTGACCTCCCGTGTCCCCCGCAGGCGGTGGCGGTCGCCAAGAAGTTCGGCAACGGGGCCGTCTACATGTTATACCCGATGAAGGACCGCGGCGTGCTGGACTCCACGTGGGGCGGCTCCCTAGCAGACATGGTTCGCTGGGTACAGGAGATCAAGATCGTACGCCGGGAGAAGTTGATCGAACGGGTGCCGAGGAAGGCGGCAACGATGGTAGCGGGCCTGAGCCGCTTTGGCAGGCCGGTATCACGATAGGATCTTCAACGTGCGAGGCATGGGGCTGTACCAGGGCTTCACGCTGCGCAGACCAGCTGACAGAACCAGACTGCTGGAGCTCGCCCTGCAGGAAGAGCAGCTGTTGCTGCTGGGAGCAGGCGTCCAGACAATTCGTTTCCGTCCGATGCTGGACGTTACCCTCGCGGAGATCGGGTTGATGTTGGAGAGGCTGGATCGCAGCTTGGCCAGATTGAGAACGACCTGACCGTCTCAAAGGCGGGAGGGAGGGACGAGATGACACTCGGCGGTCAGGGACTGGAAGACACGTCTGATCCGGACGGTTACCCGCAGCAATCCCCGTCACCTTCGCCGGCCGAAATGGCGGGGCAGGCTGCGAATGATCCGCCGGCGCAGCTCCCCGCGAATTTCGTTGCCGTCGGGGTCCTCCATGCTCAGGATGGGCGCGCCCGGATAGTGGCGGTAGATCGTGAAGACCAGCTCCCCGTTGCAGTAGAAGTCGTGCTCGCGGGGCGGGTACAGGATGCACTGGAGGTCCCGCCAGATCGTCGAAGGATGGACGCCAAACGCGGGGGCAAGGACGGCGGGAAGGCCCCGAGGGAACAACCAGGCCGAGGGGTGTTGATGAAGCCATTCGTCTATCGCCGCCCGCCGCTCCCAGGCCCGGCGTTGCCGCTGGGCGTTGTAGCGGCGCCGGCCTGCGGCCCGCTTGTGGACCGCCGCTTTGGCCGTCCAGCTACCCCATTTGTTTCGATTCATCTTGCACACTTATACCGCTGTTTTTCAGGCGGCTCCCTTGTCGGCCGTGTCCTGTATCAGTCGCCCGGCTTTCCGACCGTCGGGCAGGCTTTCGCCGTCGCGGGGTTCATGGGATTGCAGATCGTCCATCGTTGCACCGTCCTTTCGCGTTTATCCTGTCCATCCGGGCCGAACGCCGCCTTCGCCTCCATCGCACGCTTTCGGATCAACATGGCCGCGGCCGAGCCAGATCGGGCCCTGCAGGGCCGGAGAAGAACCTTACCAGAGCCCGGAACCAAGATAGAATCATTCGAGAAGCCCGCGATGGTCGTGGGCACAAGGTCAAATGGGAAATCCCGGCTGATACCGGATAGACAACAATGGTGGCGGCCCGGGCAAACGGCACCAAGGGAAGGAAGATGGTATGCACGAGCTATTTGAACGCAGCGACCACAACCCTCTCATTACCGTGAAGAACGTGCCTTACCAGGCCAACACCGTCTTTAATGCTGGGATCGCCGACTTGGGCAATGAAGTTCTTGCCCTCGTCCGTGTGGAGAGTACCTCCGGACGCTCCCATCTGATCTGTGCCCGCAGCCCGGACGGCATCGACTGGAAGTTCGAGGACCGCGCCCTGCTACACTCTTCGCAGGGCTTCGACTACGAGGCCAATGGTGTTGAAGATTGCCGTCTCACCTGGATGAATGACCTTGACGCTTGGGGAATAACCTACACGGCATATTCCGATCAGGGCCCCTGTGTCGCGATCGCCATCACCAAGGACTTCAAGAGCGCCGACCGTCTGGGCGTGGTCTACCCGCCGGACAACAAGAACGCCGTCCTCTTCCCGCGGAAGTTCGGTGACCTGTATGCGATGCTGCATCGGCCGTCAGTTGGCGGGGGTAGTGTGTGGATTTCCTATTCCCCCGATCTTGTCTACTGGGGCAAGCCACAGGTAGTCGTCCGCGTGCATGGCGGGCCGTGGTGGGATGGTGTGCGCGTGGGCGCCGGACTCCCGCCCATAGAGACGAAGGCCGGATGGTTGGTCATTTATCACGGGGTGAAATACGCAGCGGGCGATCCCATCTATCGACTGGGTGCGGCACTGCTTGACCTGGAAGAGCCTCACCGTCTGATCGGCCGCACACGCCGCTGGCTGCTCAGCCCGCAAGAACCCTACGAGCGGACGGGTGATGCACCGAACGTGGTTTTTGCCAC
>Ga0315541_1002808_pt1 | contig 13967 bp, 11 predicted proteins | sample SalMarSW160190MG_FD_203095 | JGI IMG/M metagenome (GOLD analysis project Ga0315541, IMG submission 203095) | Salt marsh sediment microbial communities from the Plum Island Ecosystem LTER, Massachusetts, United States - Salt Marsh Sediment SW1601-190 ...
GGGCGAGACTCCTGTCGAGCCGTCGGGAGGGGTGCGGCTCGACAGGAGTCTCGCCCTCCCCACGTAAGATTTACACGATAGTCGACACTGGAATCCAGCGTTGTAATGCTAAAAACCTGACCGGAAACTCTTCTGTCAACCTTGCGACGTTGCGCAAATTCTGGCTGCCTCGCGCGCTGGGTGCGCGAGAAACAGGGGCGGGGCTGTACTACATTGGGGTACCTCTTCCATCACTTTTTTCTGCCGGTAAGTACCAGCCCAAAATTAGCAGTGCTTTTGGTGGCAATCCGGTTGTGAATAGTGTAAAATGGACGGGCTCGTGTCGGGAGTGGGCGCAGAGGGCTTCAACTCGCGGCGCTTCCGAGGCGTGGGGCATTGAATTGAAAACAGACAAGGTAGAAAAGCCTTTTTAGCCAGCCCCGAGCGTCGAGTTGCGCGCGAGTCCCAAAACAGCGAAGGGCAGGCTTGCGCGGATGTGATGGACAAGCGGGGTATTGGTGGATACGATTAAGGATGTGTCGAGTTAGACATGGGTAGTGCGCCATGGCCATGTATTTGCTGATCTGTTCGTGTGGGCACAAAATGAAGGTGCCGGAGAGCTACATCGGAAAGGTCGCCGCGTGTGTGAAATGCAAGAGGAATATCCGGATCACGGCAAAAAACACGCGGTTGATTGGCGCGACCAGAGACTCGGTCGCTGCGGCGAAGCGGGACGACGCGAAGAGTAAGGATACGAAAAAGCGTATTGGCGAGTTGCTGATTGACGCGAACCTTATCTCGCCCGACCAGCTCGATGAAGCGCTGCGAATACAGAAGGAGAGTGGGGGAAAGACCGGCGAGATTCTGCTCTCATTGGGCTACATCGACGTGAAGTCATTCGCGGGATTCCTGGCCAAACAGCCCGGTATCGCCAGCATTGACCTGTCCAATTACGAAATATCGACCGACCTGCTCGAGCTTATCCCTAAGGATTTCGCGCTCGAGCACGACGTCTTCCCCATCGACAAGCTGGGCAATCTGTTGACGGTAGCCATGGCCTGCCCGTTGGATTCGCGAACCATCAAGGAACTGGAAGGCCATACGAAACTGCGGGTGAAGGCGCTGCTTTGTCCGATCGACGACATTAAGTTGGTTATTGAGCGGTATTATGCGGTGAAAGAACCCGCCGAGGCCGCGCTCAGTCCCACCGACTCGGCCGAACACCTTGAACGGGCGTTGAAACTCGAGAATGTGGCCGTGCTGATCCGGCAGATCGGCTCGCTACCGGCGCTGCCTGATACCGTGCAGCAGGTGCAGCAGATCATGAATAATCAGGACGCCTCCATACACGACGTGGTGGAGATCGTGCAGACGGACCCGTCCGTAGCCGCAAAGGTGCTCAGCGTGGCCAATTCAGCCGCGTACGGATTCCCCAATCGGGTCGACAGCCTAAGTCTAGCGGCGACGTTGTTGGGCCTGAACGAAACCTGCACGCTGCTGATGTCATTGGCCGTGCTCTATACCTTTGAACATGATTACCGGGCTTTCTGGACCGAGTCGATGGCTTGTGCACAAGCCGCAACGGCCATTGCCAAAGGCTGCGGGCAGGCGGGGAATACCGGCGTGTACGCCGCCGCGCTCCTGCACGACATCGGCCGCATCGCCTTATGGCAGGCAGCACCGCAGCGCTATGCCCAGGTGCGCCGCAGTCTCGTCGGCGCCGAGCTGATCGCCGCTGAGGAGGAAGTCCTCGGGCTTGCCCACCCGGAGGCGGGGTTCGAGCTTGCCTCGAATTGGAACCTGCCCACTGACATCACTGAGCCCATCCGATTCCATCACACCTTCAACTATGCTGAGAAGGCCAGGGAGACTACCGCCATCGTGTCGATCGCGGCCGCGCTGGTTGACTACAGTGACGGCGGGGAACTGGACGAGCAAGTGATGCTGGACAATTGCGGTGAGGCGATGGCATTCCTCGGGCTCGATTTCGACACGGTGGCGTCGATTCATGCCAAAAGTGCCCTCGAGCCCACAGAATCCGCCGAGGTGTAAGATAAAACCCCGTTATTCATCGGTTCTCTGCTGTGGGCCGGAGCAGTCTTCTCTCGACGCGATTAAGCGGTGCCGTCGTTTTCGACAATCTTATCGATGATAGCGCTCGTGGAGTGGCCTTCCACGCCGGGTATGATGGCAATTCGGCCGCCGTAGCCTTCCACAACGTGGCGCTCCTCTTGGACAATGGTGTCAATGGCGTAATCGCCACCCTTGGCGTATACGTCGGGCCGGAGTGCCTCGAGGATCGGCACCGTGGTTTTTTCCTCGAAGATTGTCAGGTAGTCCACGCACTCGAGCGCCGAGAGGACCAGCGCCCGGTCCTTTTCTTTGACCACAGGCCGGTTGGGCCCCTTGTTCTCCCGGACCGATGCATCGCTGTTTAATCCGACGATGAGGAGATCGCCCAGTTGGGCCGCTTTCATTAGATAGGTGATGTGGCCCGTGTGGAGGATGTCAAAACAACCGTTGGTCCAGACAACCGTCTTGCCCTGTTCCCGGAGTTGTTTGACGACGGGCTTGAGTTCGGCCAAGGTCTTGAGCTTGGTGGGGGCGGTCTCGCCCAACAGGGCCTGGGCCACCTCGTCGTGCGAGACGGTCACGACCATTTCCTGACCCACGGCCACACCGGCCGCGGCATTGCCGATGACAGCGGCGTCGCGGAGCGTGCCCCCGGCGACCAATGTCAGCGTTACAGCCGCCGTGACCGTGTCGCCTGCACCCGTCACGTCGACTACGTTGCAGGGCATGATGGGCACGTCCTCGCTCTCGCCATTGTGTGCAAAAACTGTGATGCCTTCGGGACCGCGGGTGACCAAGGCATTCTTGCAGCTTTTCAGGAGAATCCTCCCCGCCTCGTACAAGGTTGCATTATCGACGACCTCGACGCCCGCGCCGACGCCGGCCTCCCGGTCGTTCGGCACGATGACGTCGAAGCCTTTCAAGGCGCCGGCACGTTCCCGCGAATCGCCTACAGCCAATAGACCGTGCGCCTGGGCAAGGGCCACGACTTCCGCCAACACCCGCTCGGTGGCTACCGAAGATACCTGGTCCACGACGACAATCGCGTCGACCTCCGGCGCCCGCGCACGAATGTTCGCGATCACCTGATCCTCAACCTCGCTCTCGATAAACGCCGGTCTCGGCGTATCGGTGCGCAAGATTTCCTGCGAGGGGATGTTGTGACCGCCGGCCCTCAGCTTGCCGTAGGTGTTCGTCGGGCGCTTCGGATCGACTACCAGGCCGGATGTGTCCACGTTGCGCGCGGCGAACTCCCGCCGCACGACGTCCGCGTTGATGTCGTCGCCGACCACGCCTACCATATAGGTTTTTGCGCCCAGCGCCGCGACATTGCACGCCGCGTTGCCCGCCGCCCCGGGGTTGTGCCTGCGCTCGTGCACCTCGTAGATCGGTATCGGCGCCTCGAGGCTGATACCCGTTACTACGCCATTGACGTTTTCGTCGAGATAGATGTCGCCCACGACCAAAACACGGGCCTCGTCGAAGCGGTCGAGCAGCTCACAATAGTGAGCCGCACCGCGGTGCTGCTGATCCATCGTGGCCTGACTCCTGCACACTGGGCTACAATTTGTTCAAAATCCGTTGCGCTGATTGTAGCCCATGCAATGAGAACGGTCAATTCCTGCTACAACATGGCGGACTCGCACGGTGCACAGTGCACAGTGCACAGTTAAGGAAGAGCGCGCATTTCATGTATAATACAAACAGGCGTATCGCGTGGAGAAGGCCGGCGTGGTCGGCGCGCGATGCCGCCTGCGCGCCGAAGCCTCCACGGCGCGGTGAGGGAGGCGCCTTGGCGATCAAATACGTCCGGAAAGGGTATCGAGAGTCCGCGCTGGGGTCGGACACCTGGCAGGACGCGCCGCGCGGCCTGAGCCGCATGACCCCGAAACAACGGCTTATCATGATCTATCTGGGTATTGGGGCCTTTGTCGTTGTGGTAGCTTTTGCCCAACTCATCGTGCCCCGGCTCCAGTTCCAAGGGCAGCCTACACTCTATGGCGAGGGGGTCGTTTTCGGCAAGACGATTACTACCGCGACCGCGGCGAAGAGGCAGTATCGGGTAGGAATTGCGCTGCGGTCGCCAGACGGCCGGGCGTTGCGTGCGTATATGGCCGCGGATGCGGCGCTGTGGCAGGAGTTGGCCGAGGGTGATCGTGTTGCAGTAACGTATCAGATGGGCCGTTGGGGCAGGAAGGTCCGGTTTCATACGGTGGAGCGATTTGAGCTGGATGTGCCAATTCAGTAAGCTGCTCATGGGATGCCCACGATAAAAGCCTTCCAGGAGGCATTCTCGACTTTCGATTAGGATACGAACGGCGGCATAGGCCGATTGGTTGCGGCCACAAACTGTGTTAGGAGCATTGAGACCATGAAACGAGCCGGATGTGTAACCTTATCGCTGATTAGCTGTTTTGTGTTCCTGAGTCCGACCCTGCGTGTATTTGCGGAAAACGAACTGAGCACGCCGGAGATCGTCCAGAACCCCGAGGTCAAGCTGCTCGACACGGAGGGCGCCGGCAAGCTCTACCAGGTCGGGGAACACCTGGTTTGTGTGATGGAGGGAACGCCCGAGGAGATGGGATTCCAGCATGGTCGGCTCTTGGCGAAGCGGATTCAGCACGTGACGAAGGAAGGGTACGTGGTGAAGGCCATTTGGGAGCGGGGCTATACCCGCGAATACGTCAATGCGCAGTCCGCGCGGATGGAGAAGCATTTCCCGCCCGAATACATCGTGGAAATGAAAGGCGTTGTGAAGGGCTTGCGCGCCGCGGGCATCGAGGACATCACCTACGAAGACGTGCGGTTGAGCGCGACGCAGGCGGAGCTTCTACACTACGGTCCGGATTCCCCGCCGGGGTGCAGCAACTTTGCCTGCTGGGGAAAATGGACTACGGACGGACGGCTGCTCCACGGGCGGAATCTCGACTGGAATGTCAAAGGTGATGCGCAGGACGACGCGGCGATCCTGGTGTGGCGGCCCAGAGGCGGCGCGCCGTTTATGATGGTGGCGTGGGCAGGTGGCGTTGGCAGTGTCAGCGGCATGAACTCCAAGGGAATTACGATAGGTGAGATGACATCAACCTCGCCGGATTCCACGTTTGACGGCTTGCCACTGTTCCTGATCATGCGCCGTGTGCTTGAGAAGGCGAACAGCCTAGAAGAGGCCGTGAAGATTATGAAGGAAGGGCCGCGGACCACCGGCTGGAACTTCGTCATTGGCGACGGGCAAATCCCCGATGGGCGGGCGCTCGAGGTGGACGCGGAAGTATGCGAAGTCTACGCGCCCATGGACCCTAAAGAGGGCGAACAGACAGGCCATTGGGCAATGGCAGACGCCGTGCGACGGACTAACCACCCGATCGGCGAGGCGCAACTGATGAAGCTGCTCGAGATATACGGGCCGCGGATGAATATCGAGGTCACGGATGTGAAATCTGCCATCCCGATGCTCAAAATGCAGAACTCATGGCAGCGGTACGACTGGCTGGGCAAGCAGATTCAGGCGCGGCCTGGTAGAATTGACGTCAAGGAGGCGCTGCAACTGTTGTCCAATGGTCCGGTGTTTAATCACGCCACGCTGCATTCCTGGGTTTTCGACCCGAAGAATCAGGTGGCCTATGTAGCGGTGGCGGGTAATAACCCGCCCGTGACGGCCACCACGCGGCCATACACGCGAATTGATCTCGCGCAATGGTTTAAGTAGTGCGGACAACTTGCTCCTGGTCCGGAGTTTCTGGTGTAATTTATACTCAAACGGAGCGATTGTTCTTAAAAATCCACCGTGGGCATAACGGGGAGTTACGAAGACGCTATGGGCCTGAGCCCTGAGGAAATGCGCGAGATTTTTGAACGCACGGAGATCGTGCGCCGGCCCACCTACGGCATTATCAGTGGGTATCACGAGTTGCCGTACGTGTGTTTGGGCGCATCGTTTGAACCGGGCCGCGAGACCACCGAGGTCCGGGGCAAGGTACATGTCTCGCCGCGGTTCGTCATACGCCCGCCGCAGTACGAGCCAAGCTACAAGGATGTCTTCGGTGAAGACAATGTGGATGCGGCGCTGGCCGGCCGGGTGTTTGGGTTCCTGGGGTTTCGGTCCAAGCCCGTCGAGTGCAAGTTAGAGCATCTCGAGGTCAAGCATCTCGAGGCGTCTATCAGCCGCGTCCTGTCCGATACGCTCGACAAACTCGAGCGGCAGGAAGATATCATCACGGGCGTCATTATCACTCCCAACAGCCACTATTATCCCGTTTCTATCGAGCGGTTTATATCGAGCGTCCTCGACGACGAGTTTTCTGTGTAGCGGGCAAACTTGTCATCCGTCCGTGCAACAAGGGTGCGGGGCACAAGGAGAACCGTAGATGAAGAGCGCGTACGAAATTGCAATGGCGCGGCTCGAGAAGGAGAGCGGTCCCACAAAGAAGCTCACCGACGAGCAAAAGGCCGAGGTTGCGGGGATCGAAAAACACTGCGAGGCAAAGGTCGCCGAACAGAAACTGGCCTATGAACCCAAGATCGCCGGCGCAGAGTCGCTTGAGGAAATGAACACGCTCAAAGCTCAACTCGCCGAAGAGATCGCGGCGCTTGAAGCGGAACGCGACGAGGCAAAGAGCGCAATCTGGAACGCCGAGTAGTTCAGATCGGCAGGTTGACCTTGCCCGATGCAACCAAAACGAAACGCCGGGGGTGTGGCCTGGTGCTGTTGGCGGCCCTGGCCATTTCTTTGCTGGCACTGGCCGGGATCGATGCTGGGCTGAAAAGTCATGGGTACGTAGGCTATTATCCTCAGAACGCGGCGTGGGTCGCGGGTGCGGCGGATTTCCCGGCGTTCAGGGCGAATCTGGCCCAAACGGACGTTGCCCGGCGGTTGGCGGAAACGAACGTGCCGCTACTGGACGATTTGGAGGGCCTTTTTCGTGAGATGACCGGGATGCGCCCCACGCCACGGCGCTGGCGCCTGTGGCTGGGCTCGTGGCTGTTGGTGGCTCGCTCGACGGATGGGTGGGGTATCTGCCTGCGCCCCGGGGTACTCATGCATTGTACGGAGTGGGTGCGCCGCAGTCTCTCGGCGGCGCATGAGGAACAGGTCGGGGGACAAGGGGTTTGCTCATTCCGGTCGGTTTTCTATGCCTGGCGCGGCCGATTCCTTATCGTCTCGAAGTCCCCCGAGTACGTGTCGGCTTGCCTGAGCAGCGGCGCCTCCGAGGTCTATACGTTCGGGGAAGCGGACGAGTTTTGCGTCAGTCGCACGAAACCGCGGGAATGCACGCTGTGGCTGCGTGCTAAGGATGGCCTGCCGGTATCGGGTTGCCTGGAAGGCCGTCTGTCTCATCGGGACGCGCCGTTGACCCTGGACGATATATGGCCGGAGGCCCCGTTGCTCGCCATCACAACATCGACGTGTGCCGACCTCCCCACGGCTTTTTCGCAGTTAGGCGAAGTGCTTGGTCAAACTCAGGGCCTGTCCGACTTGGGCGAACTGGCCCGTTTTCTGGCGCGCCAGTGGAAGTGGAACACGTTACCGGAGGGTTGGGACAAGGCCATTAGCGAGTGCGCCTTGGCCATCATGGACATCGACACATCCCAGACCCTCCCCGTGCCGGAAGTTGCTCTGGTCCTCAGGCAACGCGGCCCGTTGCGCGGCCCACACCCGTTGGCGCCGTTGACCGCGGATGCAGATCCACTGGCCTATGAGTGGAACGAGCACCCCGGCCAGGTCGCACCGTTGTTGGGTGAGAAGGTGGCGCTGTGTCTGGGCCGGTTCGGCCGGGACTGGCTGGCGACGAGCCGGGAACCGCTGATGGCCGCACTGGTGGGGCAACTGCAGGCGGGCAGCCAGGTGAACGCAGATGTGACCCTCCGGGTGAATTGGCGCAAACTAGGGATATGCGCCGAGAGGCTCGTACGCCAGGCCGCCGCGCTCGAGCTGATCCCGCGGATGAATGCGGCCGACGCCGAAACGCGGCTGATACCCCTGGCACAGGACCTGGCCCGACTTGGAAGGTTGCAACTGGAGCTTCGATCCGAAGATGACCGGATCGTATTCGAGGGCTTCCTGGCCCAGCACAACAACTAGGTGGTTGGCATATGTGGACGGCAGTGTACCTGTGCGGCTTGGCCGCAAGCGCTCTGGCCACGGTGGGCGACTATAACGGGCTGGAACAACTCTTCGGGCCTGCAGACATCAGTGCGGCGACGGGCAACGGCGCGTTGACGGTGTGCGCCAACCCCCATGGCCGGATTAGCGTCTGCCGATGGCCCAGCCCGAGCTATCACGACCAGGTGGCCTATCGGACGCGATCCGAGGAGTTGCCGGCCCTCGGCGTGGCGCCGTGGCACGGGCTCATGTGGGGCGTGCGAATCAGCGGCGAGACCCGGTGGCTCACCGGGCCGCCATGGACCGCCACGCAGCGTTACCGCCACCCGGCGGCGACGATTATCGAGACGCTCTCGCAGTGGCCCAATTCAGACCTGGCGGTGACCCAGACGGTGTTTGTGCACCCTGTGCACGACCTCCTCGTCGCGCAGGTCCGTGTGCGCGGTGCTGGGCAAGCCCCGGAGCTGTATTGGTACGCGAATTTCGCACCCTGCACCCGGCTTATCCCGGAGCTGCCCGTGGCCGACTGGGCCCTCGACGCGTACAATGATTTCGCAGTGTTTGCCGAGGGCGCCCCCACGACCATCTACCACTTCCGGCCGCATCGGCCCGGCGCCGACGCGTGGGCAAAGGCCGAACGCCAGGCCGCCGACGGGACACTGGGACAAAAGGCCGGGGATTTCGGCGACGGGGTCTGGATTGGCTACACGAGCCCAGAGCCCATCGTGGGGTTCCAATGCGGGAACCAGGACACACCGACCTCGGCTTTCCGGCAGGCCGGGGAAGGTTGCCTCAGGAGTGAGTCGGCCGCAGTAGGACAGTGCAATGGGGTCCTGGCGCTGGTTCCGCAGCAGGACGGCGACGAATACCGCGCGACAGTATATGTCGCCTTTGGCGCTAACCGGGCTGAGGTAGACGCGGCGCTGAATTACGCACAACGCAGCGGCTACGCGAATCTGGCCCGCCGGCACGAAGTCTACTGGGGATGGCGGGTGGGCTTGGCGGCCCTTCCAGCCACGGACGATCAGGAGCTCCTGGTGTTGTGCACGCGGTGCCTGGTGACGCTGCAGCAAGCCATGGACCGGACGACGGGCGCGATGGTGCGCTGCCCTGGCACACAGCCGCCGCTGGCGCTTGACTGGGCGCGGCATGGGTTCTGGATGACACTCGCGCTCGACATGGCCGGCTATCGGGATTTGGCGGAGAAGCATACGCTGTTCTATTGCGAAACAGTGCGTACGGAGGGCTCACGGGGCAAGCCACTCGGCTCGTTGCCCGCCGCGTCTTACGCGAATCACATCGAAGCCATGCCACACGTGATCCTCGAGTCGGATGCCGCCGCCTGGATGCTGGCGACCTTTTGGCGGCACGCGCTGTTTCTCGAAGCAGAGGAGCGCACGGCCTACCTGGCCCAGGTGTGGGACGCCGCTGAACGAGCCGCCGCGTTCTTGGCCGGCTGGGGCGACGGCCGGACCGGAGCCCCACTCCACAGCTTTCATCCCGGTCAGTGCCGTGACGCTCGCTCGCTACGGTTGCTTTTGGCCACGTTCATGGGTGTGGACAGCGCATTGCGCATCGCCGACGCCCTTGGGCGCGAGGCGCCACCCCAATGGCGCGAGCGGAAGCGCGACCTGAACGTGCTGGTTCTGATCCATTGCGTCGACGACAACGGCCGGTGGAAGCTGGACCAACCCATACCATTTGGGCTTGGCGAGATCGCCGCTACGATGATGCCGGATTCGGAGGACATCGAGGCGGGCTGGCTCGTGGCGCTCGAGTCGCTCGAGGGGTACCGCGCCGCGCGGGCCCTCTGTGACATCGCTCTGGCGTGGCGCGGTAAACCTGACAAGCTGGCCCAATTGCAGCCACTGTTGAAGCCCGTCTTGGCTAACGCCTTGAAGCGTGGCCACGAGAACGGAAGCAGCCCCGTGTTCCCGGATGCGGCAACGGCCGCCCTGGCCTACATTGCCGCAATGGTCGCCTACGGCGCTATGCCATAATAAGCTACCAGTCGTCGGCAGTCCGCCGGCACGTGTTGTCTGCGGCGCGAACTCCGGAGGTGATCGGCTATAGGACACCGTCGTGGTAGCCGGCCTTGGTGTCTAGTCGGCTCAAATGCCGAAACCGCCCGTCACCTCCAGGACGTGCCCGGTAATGTAGCTGCTCATGGGCAGCGCCATCAGGAATATCCCCGCCGCGGCCTCTTCGGGGGTGCCGGTCCGGCCCAGCGGTACAAGCATGGGCGCCATAGACAACACGGCGCCGGGCACGCCCAGCGTGATCTTCTGGCCGTCGACTTCGATCTCCTCGCCTTGCTCCTTGGGCTTGGTCAGGCGGGTGTCGATCATGCCGAATACCACCGCGTTGCACCGTATGCCGAACTGGCCCCATTCCTTTGCCAGCGTCTTCGTCAAGCCGATGATGCCCATCTTCGCCGTGGCGTAGTTCACCTGCCCTGCGTTGCCATGGACGCCCGAGGTAGATGATACGTTGACGATACAGCGCGGCTCCGGGGTCTGGCCCGAGACCTTTTCTTGCTTGGCAGGCTCGCGCATGTACGGCACCGCCGCACGGATCAGGCGGAACGGGGCGGTGTTGTGCACCTCGAGCATGGCATGCCACTGCTGGTCGGTCATCTTGTGGATCACAGCGTCCCACGTGTATCCGGCATTGTTCACGAGGATATGTAACTTCTCATACGCGTCGATGGCCGCCTTGACCAACGCTTCCGGAAACGCCGGGTCCGTGATGTCGCCCGGCACCACGATGGCCTCGCCGCCGGCCTCTTTGATGGCCGCCTCGACCGCCTCGGCCGGTTCCGCGTCGCGGTCGGAGACGACCACCTTCGCCCCGTGCCCCGCAAACAGCTTCGCCGTCGCCGCGCCGATTCCCCGGCCCGCACCCGTAATGATCGCCACCTGATTCTCAAGCAACCCTGCCATAGTGCACACTCCTTTTCTTGGTAACTCCTGATTCTTCTTTATCGGTCGCCAAAATGTCGTCGAAAAGCAAGAAATCAAATGCGAGCAGTAGAGATTACCACCCTGGCAGGAAAGGCTTCAATTTTGCGCCCCTGTGCCGATGTAAAACCTGCCCTGGGCCTGCGTCAAATTTTGGGGTTTTTATCATGAGGCGCGTTGTTCCCGGAAATCTTCGTATCTTCGTGAGAGCTTGGCACACCCCAGATCGAGTATGGCGTTCGCACCGCGAACGCAATGACGAGTGGGCGGCGGACTGGGTGATAGAATACGCGATTCCCTTGCGCGTCATTGCGAGGAGCGAGCGAAGGGAGCGACGCGGTAATCTCTTTAGGCACAATGGCTTAACTCAGGCGAGATTGCTTCGCTTTCGCTCGCAATGACGGGTAGGTTGGATTTGCCTGCCCTGGCCCGGTTGCTTCTCGTTTCGCTATCTGTAACAATGGCACGTCTTCAGACGAAGGACCGAGCGCGGCCCTTGTGGGATAGAGCTACATTCCACAGGTCCCAGGGGTTGCAGAAATGCTCGAGGAGATAGAATTGTGACGGCCGTTACGGAACAGGTCCTGACCGACGTGGTGAAAGTCGTCGTCAAAGAGGTTGACCCGGAGAAGATCATCTTGTTCGGGTCCCACGCGAAAGGCATGGCCACGCCTGACTCTGACGTGGACTTGCTGATCGTCGAACGCGAACCCTTAGGCTCACAACGCAGCCGGCGGGCTGAATTATCCCGCATCCGTCGAACCTTGTATCCGTTCGCCATTCCCATGGATATACTCGTCTTCAGCGTCGACGAAGTGTCAGAATGGCAGGACTCAATCAACCACATCATCGCGCACTGCTTGAGAGAGGGAAGGGTTCTCTATGACCGACAGAAAACATGCGCGCCTGATGATTGAGTTGGCGCGGGCGGACCTCCGGGCCCTTTGCCGTCATGTTCCGATATGCGTTTGGTGCCTCGCTTGAAGAACCCCTCAAGCGAGAACAAATCGTCTGCCAGGTGAAGGAACTCGTCGAACACGTTACGCAGGAGCTTCGCGAAGCGGAAAGAAACTCATAACTTCCTGGAGAATGCCCCATGGCAACGCATGACAAGAATGACCTGACGCGTCGTGAGTTTGTGGCGAGCACAGGCGCGGCGGTGCTGGCCGTTACGTACGCGCACGTGCAGGGCGCACGCGCCGAGACCGGCGACACGCCCAAACGGCCCAATCTTGTAGTCTTGGTAACCGACGATCAGCGCTGGGATGCGATGAGCTGCACGGGCAACCGTTTCATCAAGACCCCTAACATGGACCGCTTGGCCGAGGAAGGCGTCCTGTTCGAGAATCACTTCTGCACGACCTCGATTTGCATGGCCGGCCGCGCCACCATTTTCACGGGGATGTATACACGCAACCACGGCGTGGACGACTTCTCTCTGCCGTTGCCCGAGGCCCGCTACGCCCATAGCTATCCGGCGCGGCTGCGCGAGGCCGGCTACCGCATGGGCTTCATCGGCAAGTGGGGTCTTGGCGGCGCGCTGCCCAAGGATCGGTTCGACTTCTTCGAAGGGTTTACGGGCCAAGGCCGGTACTTCCGGGAAATTGACGGCAAGACCGTCCATCTGACCAGGCTGATGGGAGACCAGATCATCGAGTTCCTCGAGGGCTCTTCGGCGGACCAGCCGTTCTGCCTGTCGGTCAGTTTCAAGGCGCCCCACGTCCAGGACAGCGACCCCAGGCAATACCTGTACGACCCGGCCTTTGAGGGCCTGTACGCGGACGTTACCATGCCCACGCCCAAGACCGCCGCCCCGAAGTATTTCGAGGTTCTGCCCGAGTTCATCCGGAAATCCGAAGGGCGGACGCGTTGGAAGACCCGGTTCCCGACCCCTGAGAAGTTCCAGGAATCGCTCAAGGGATATTATCGCCTCATCGCGGGCGTGGACATGGCCCTGGGCCGACTCCTGGATGCGCTCGAGGGGTTGGGCCTCGACAATAAGACGGTCATCGTGTTTACCTCGGACAACGGTCTCTACCTCGGCGCGCACGGCCTGGCCGGCAAGTGGCTGATGCACGAGGAATCCATTCGGCTGCCGCTGATCGTCCGCGACCCGCGTCTGCCCAAGAACATGCAGGGCCGGCGCCGCGATGAAATGACCTTGAGTATAGACATCGCGCCGACGCTCTTGGACATGGCGGGCCTTGACCGGCCGCCGTGCATGCAAGGGCGCAGCCTGGGGCCGTTACTCGAACGGCGCGGCGTGGACTGGCGCCAGGAGTGGTTCTACGAACATCACTTTACCGCCGGCGGGCGCATCCCGGAATCCGAAGGCATCCGCACCCGGACGTGGAAGTACATCCGCTACATCAACCAGGAACCGCTCCATGAGGAACTCTACGACTTGAAACACGACCCTCTCGAGGAGCACAACCTGGCACGAGACCCAAACCACCAGGGCAAACTGAACGCGCTCCGCGAGCGCTGGCGCATCTGGCATGCCCATCTGGCAGCCTTTGACCCCGATGCGCCGACTCCGTGGACCGACCCCGGCACGTAGCGTTCGTGGATTCGTTGTTATCTGCCGCAAAACGTGGTACAGTGGCGGCAATCTGCTTGAGTTCACTACTGGATGTCGTGGCGAGACTCGCTCACGCAAGCTGCGACCTGGGCAACGAACACAGTGCTACTATGTATACAAGAACCGGAGGGCTTTTATTTTTCCGTCTGGATTTTCTTAGTACAGCTCAACACAAATAAGGCCACAAATCGGGTTCAGCGCCTTGCGGGAGGCAACCACCGCCCCCGTCATTGCGAGCGACCGCAGGGAGCGCGGCAATCTCCTTAAGTGCAAG
>Ga0315541_1002814_pt1 | contig 13953 bp, 16 predicted proteins | sample SalMarSW160190MG_FD_203095 | JGI IMG/M metagenome (GOLD analysis project Ga0315541, IMG submission 203095) | Salt marsh sediment microbial communities from the Plum Island Ecosystem LTER, Massachusetts, United States - Salt Marsh Sediment SW1601-190 ...
ACGTCAAACCTCCTTATTCTCAGCGTAAGCTTTTTTGAGCCCCTTGCTCATTTATGCTCCGTTTTCAATAACTTCTGTAAAACTGCGATTGCCCCTCTTCGCTCTACAATCTCATTTGGCAATTCATTATACCGGGCAACCGCCTCCTCTTGGATTTTTTCCAGGGCTTTTAATTCTTTTTTGATTGTGTCTCTATCCATTATACGAAATCCTCTACCAATTGACGATTAAGTTCCTCTATTTTACCTTCAAGTTTTTTAATGTCAGTAGTAAGCTGGCCACGTTTCTTGACTGCCTGGTTTACCTTTTCATCTAAAGTGCTGCACATCTGTAAGGCTTCATCATACTGACCCTGCAGAACGGCCAGCCGATCCTGTACTGCTGATTTTGTTAAGTCCATCATAACCTCTCTTTAAGTGTCTATCCCGCCAGCCGCCCTATAACGGGCTAACAAGGTATTGAATTGCGTTCTAAGTTCCTGGACATCGGATAAAGCTGCGGCAGTATCATCGAGTTCCGCGCCGTGAATAACTCCGGCATCTGCTACAGCAGCCCCTTGATTGCCGACAACCTGAGTACCATCAACAGCATAAGCCTGTTCTACATTCATCGAGCCGGAGGCCCCGGTAAGCGATAGACCATGAGTAATAATGGTTGGAATATGAGCGCTGTCCATTGTAGGGATTCGAGCTATGGCCAGGGTGTCCGATGTGATCTTATTCGCTGAGAGATTTGGTATCCGGGCCGTGGAGAAAGTGCCAGTCTGTATCTTGGTAGCATCCAACGGAGGAATACATCCAGAATTAATGAGTCCAGTTATAAGCAATCCAGTAGCGTCACCTGTTATAACCGATACTATTGAGCCAGAGTTGTAGAATATTATTCTTTCCGCTCCTGCAAATGCACCTATCTCTATTCTGTCATTGCCAGCCGCACTTGTCTTTATCCCGCCGGTTGATTTAAGAACACCCTGAATTTCCACATCGGAATCAAAAACAGTGGCTGATGTTACATGAATCTGTGCTCCAGAAAGTCCTGCCGTGGCTGAGATTTCACTGGCCGTAATAGTATTGGCTGCTACCTCATTCGCCGTAACTGTATTGGCTGCGATATTATCAGCAGTGAGCAAGGCAAGTCTTCCACCGCTACCACCGAATACTTGATACTCTGCTTTCTTCCCAGAAGCCACGTTCTTCGCTACGGCTATAAGAATCTTTCCGGCTCCAACTGCCGTGGCTGGCGTAGTCGTAGTTTGAAAGGCTGTTTCCGATATGTTTATGTCCAGATAAATGTAGGTCAATGCTGATATGTCACCGGTATTGCCCGCATTTATGGCATAAACGGTACCGTCAGTCAATGTGATCGCAGCGGCTTCCCAAGCTACGGTATTGTGATCGGTTGCTGAAAAGGCACCAGCAAACTGCCAACCAAAAAGGGCAATTTCGCCTACCTTGTCGGCAGTTACTGCATTGTCCGCAAGACCGGCAGCAGCGATCTGTTCCGCAGTCAGGACCGATGTCCAAGCACAGTAGGCACTCTCATTTCCGGCGTAATCTACGGCTTTGGCACGGAACTGAAATGTGTCTCCCGCCGCTGCCTGAGTCTGAGTAGAAGCCATAAGATAAAAAGCCTTAGTGTCTACTACTCCATCGACAGTTGACGGAACATACGTTGCGTTACCACCATTGAGCCGATACTGAACTACCCAATGGTCCCAGTCCGGACAGTCTCCTTCACCGCGGGCCGGGGCCGAGAAAGCCACTTGAAAGACGAGAGCCAGTTTAGTGATAGTCAAGCTGGGAACGTCCGGCGCCGTGGCATCCGTAGATGGATCAACTTCTTGAGCAGTAGACCAAGCTCCTACATGGCCACTCGGTGCCATGGCAACGGCAGCCGCAGCGATTTGGACATTGGATCGGCGACTGAAATGATCTCCCTGAATCTCATAATAGAAGATCAGAGGTCTGTTGGAGACAGTACTTTTGATACCTGGGATTATAGACCAGGCACCCCAGTTTTCTATATCGTCTTCCCATTGACGAGTCCGAACACGATAGCCGTCAACGTAATGACGCTCTCCATCGGCGGCCTGTATTTTTATCTTTATAAGAAATTTTTGAGCTGTGGTCTGGATTATCTCTGGATACCCGCCCTCCGTCAGCAATGTCGGGGCCGAAGGTGTCCAATCGGGGGCAACAGATCGAAGACTCCAGGCAGTTTGCGTGTCGCTTGCAGTGCTTTTCGTGTAGTCCGTAGCAATCGTAATCAGGCGAAACAGGGCAAACGATGGAACCATGATGTCGTCGGCTTCGAAATCCTTATATAGAATCTTTTGACTGCCCTGGCTCTGAAGCGAAGCCGTAAAGCTGTGTACGTCGTTGTATTCTTCCGTTTCTACGTTGTACTTCTGAACGCAGTACCATAAAGCATTCGGGGCTACTGAAGTGATTCGAACACGCCATCCGCCAGGGATGCCTTCTACCTCCCAGTCTGGATTGCTGACTCCTGGATCCTCGATGTACTCTTCCGGAGCCACTGCCCCACTGGACCCGAACAGAGACTTGAGAGTTCTGACCGACACCCGCTTGAGCACAGACGGAGCGTCGGCATCCTCAATTACCATCGTATCGGTATCGGTCAGCTCTGTCAGTTCGGTCAGTTCATGTGCGTATTTTCCGCTCATCAGATAATGCGCTCTCCTCTTGTGAGAGAAACTATCTCGTCAAACCGGACAGGGACTTGCACATCATACTGGGCATTATACCCATCTATGAGCCTGTAAGCGCTCCGTTCGACTCCAATTGCCTCCGCTGCGTTGAGGCTCTTTAATGCCTGGGCCTCTGCTAGTTCCAGGATCACATCCTGAACGCTCTCAGAGAGTGCACAAGCCGTGTTAACCCCGGATGTGATGCCCAGCCTGCGCAGGGCAGACTCATCGAAGTCGAATGCTCCGGCAGCACTAATCACTGATGCAGCAGGAGGCGAGATGGCAAAGAACCGGCTCGCTCCAGTGTATGCCGTTACTACATGATGCGAAGCTTTCGTTCTCAGGTATAGTACAGCCCCGACGTATGCACTGTCAACGGCAGACAAACCCTGATCATCGTCTCCTGCAAATCCCGTAGTCACGGCTGGATCACGTGGTGCATAAGTAAAGGTTAGCGTCTCAAGGGCCATGTCCGTCGGAGCGGCTTTGTACGTTATGTCAAAGGTATACCCGGAATACGGATTCACGTACAGCGTGTTGCCTATGATCCAGTATTTAGGAGCAGTATAGTCGTACGTGACCTGATTGTCGGAGTTCTCTCGGCGCTGCGCATCGGTCAGGAACTCACAGTAGTACCCTCCGGAGTGCTTGATCGAGATTATGCCAGCCCGTCCGTTGAACAGAGCGGGACTCAGACCGGTCAGGTCGAATCCAGAGGCCCCTCCAGGACTCTGACTGGTGGCACTGTTGACCAGCTCGGGCACCATGAAGTGTTCCAGTCTGGCTACGGCTACCCGCTGGGCCCTATTGAGCAAGTGCACCAGCTCCAAGGGAGTCCACACGCGATCCTTGTCGCGTGGCTGAAGTCTGGCTCTCAGAGTATCGTACATCTCTGCCAATGTCATGCTTTGTTAGCCTCCTCGAACGCTTTCCTCTGTTCCTCTTGATAGTCCAGGATCATGTCGATGATCTCGGCGCGACTGCGACCCTTTCCCTGCTTCTTCGTGATAAGCTTCCGCCTGACAGCCAAGCGAAGCAGGTCATCGTAATCATTGATCCTTTCCAGTTTCTTCCGGTCGTACTTCGGTGTGTATCTCTTGGCTCCACGCAGGTACTTGTCGGCGAGTTTCTTGGTCATGCTGCGGCACTTCGCCGGATTGTCCTGCCAGCCTGGATCTTCATTGTCGGCTGCTTCAAACTCTTCCCGAGTATTGAAAAGCCTCGGTTCTACCTTCGGATGATAGCACACATGTGGAAACAAAATCGTAGACGAGTCGGCCCGTATAGGTCGCATGGATTGACTCCTGAAAAGGTAAAAGGGGGACCCGAAGGCCCCCCATTAAGATTAAGACACTTGGGAGTACACACCAAGAAGGACAATGTCCCGAAGAACGTCAGCGTCTGTGGTGTACGCAGCTGCCATCTTCGCACAGCCGTCTGCCGTTCGGGTAGCGTGGTCTATAACAAAGTTATCAGCCGCAGCTGCAACCTTGAGATAGGCACCGGCAGTGATATCAGTATCACCATTGACATAGCCACTGCATGGACCCCTCACTTGAATCCAAGTCAGCACGTTCTTGGGCTCGTCGCGCCAAGGAACGCCAATACGGAGAAACAGAGTACCAGTGTCGGCAGGAGCTGCTGTTACCAACTCCTGACCAGCAGTGGTACCGTAGTCAATCATGTACGGCATGCCCTTGGTTAATGCTGCATGGGTATAAACTGACAGGTACTCCTTGTCTCCCACTACCAGTTCTACCCCTGCATGTAACGGACGCCGATTCAGGCTCTTCCAACCCTCGTCGCCGAGACCTTTCCCGAATCTGGCATCAATGTTCTCGCCCATTTGTTTCCTCCATGGGAAAGGTTTATGTAGCGCCAATGTTTACTTGAATGCCAAGAAGGACGATCCGGTGCGAACCAGTGGCATTATTGGTGTATGCAGCCGCCATTTTTGCCGCTCCTTTCGCAGTCCGAGTCGCGTGGTCCTTGACAAAGTATGTGCCGCCGTTCAGCACTTCAAGATAGTCACCGGCAACCACATCGGTAGTGCCGTTTACAAGAGCGTCGCACGGTCCTTTGATCTGGAGCCAGGCAAGTACTCCCTTGCTTTCAGACCGCCACGGGACACCGATATAGTGAAATATCGTAGTCGTAGCAGGAGCTACAGACACAAGCTCCTGCCCAGAAGTAGTGCCGTACGTAATCTGGTATGGCTGTCCCTTGGTCAAGGCCGCGTGAGTGTAAACTGCGAGAAACACCTTCGGACCGATCTTCAGTTTCAGACCGGCATGCTCCGGCTGTCGGTTCAGGCTTTTCTCGCCCGAATCAGTCAGACCCTTTCCAAATCTGATGTTTAGGTTGTCACGCACTTTTACCTCCTAGTCGACTGGAAAGGAGGGCCAAGTGACCCTCCAGGCCAGTCAAGTGAGCGTTTAACCCAGCAGACGGACAGCCAGATCGGGATAAAGGGCTTTCTTCCCATACAGCACATCCAGACGGATAACCTCGTAGTCCGTCAGAATGTTGTAGTCCTTGATGACACGGATTCCCACGCCGTTGTAGTTCTCCTGAGCCTTGAAAGAAGCGCCGTCAGGCATTTCCAGGGGAACCACCACAAGAGCGAAGGCATTCTTGTGGAATGCCAAGTTCTGCGGCCCTGCGGTGTGGGTTACGACAGTTAGGGCATCGCCATCGGCAGGCAGCGAATCCACTGTGCTGAAAGCAGCGTTGTCGGGAGTACCGGCAGAGCCAGCATAGTAAATCGGAGCCGGACGGACATGCACCGGCACATCGTAAGTGCTTGCCGTAGGCGTAGACGGCTCAGTTCCGACAGTAGTCCCATTACCGATAACCGTGAAGTGTTTCAGGTGAGCCAGCTTCGCACGGCTGATGGGATTAATGTCGTATACGGTAGCGACCTGAACAACGTCACCGATCTTGACAGAGCTGGCTGTTTCCGCGCCAAATCCATCAAAGTTGGTGGCTTCGTAGTTCGCATCGTATGTTTCTGTGGCAGCTGCTTGGTCCCAAGCAGGTGTTCCGGGCCACCCACCGGGAGTATGAGTACGGATATTCTGGTCCATAAGAATATCCATACCAGCCAGCGTCCCGAGGTAGCCTCGGTTTACGAGAGCCTCGACACGCTGCTGTAGGAACAGACCCTTCAAGGCATCTGCGAGACTCCAGTTGGCAGTCGGGTCTAGAACGAGTCTGCGGTCGGTCTGCGGGCATCCAGCCATGTCAAGCATGGCCGCCGCATCACCGAGATCGGAGAAACTCTCCGGGGTTTCGCCAGGTGTTCCTACACACCGGTGTACATCGGTGTACAGGCCACACATGGCGTAGTCGATATCATTAGCGAGCGCGATCCCGGCAGGCTCGATATACCGTTCGTTGTACTTATCGACGGTAAGAGTCAAGTCTGCTGTCAGGAACTGCCACGGCACGTTAATCTGAGTATCGACATCAATGCTTTCGTACGATTCCTTAACGTTCGCGATGTCGTTGGTAACGTCAGCACCCGAGTGGGTGATGAACTTGACGGGCTTGCGGATTCGCACGGAACTTCCAACCTTGGGAGCTCCAAACTCGGTCACATACTGCCTGTGAACGAGATTTCCCATGACCATATTGTTAAGCAGGTGGGCTAATGCCTCACGCGCAATGATGGTCGGTGAAATGAGGGTGTTGGCCACTGTTACGAACTCCTATTCTAACTCGGGTTCAGCCTCAACTTCTTGAGCTGGTCCTGCTTCTTCCGAGCCATGAAGTCCTGTATCGGCTCCGTTTCCGGATCCGGCAGGGCTCCAGTATCGGAGCCTTCAAGATTAGGAACAGGCTCTGGGGCACCAGACGGAATCGGGGTTGACGCAGCCTGTAGCTGCGCACTTAACTGGCCAAGTCGTATAGCTGCTGCCATGGGATTCGACTCTGCTTCTCGCAGAATTGTATCGGCTAGGTCGGCATGAGTTCCCAAATGATGAGCCACGTCCACTCCGTTGTCTGCATTCAAGACGGCGTTCAGGATCACGCCATTCTTGTCATACAAGTCGGGAGAGAGAGCAACAGAACTGAAATCATTATACTTCTGAGATCCTTCTCTTGCAAACTCATCATATTGGGCATCGAGCTTACGCTGCGCATCCTGCTCAGCGCGAGACTTGCGATCCTTATCGAGTTCCTCACGCAAAACTCGAGCAGTCCGTTCCAGGGTCTGCTCTGCCAAATAATCGGCATACGCACGGGAATACTCGGCATCGGTATCGTAATCCTCGGGTTCCGGAGTCTTTCCCTTCTGTGTGCCAGCGGGCTCTTCAGAGGGAGCCGCTTTGCTCTTCAGGGACTCGAGTTCGGCCAGAAGGTCCTGCTCCCGCTTTACAGCAGCAGCTTCCCTGCGTTCGGCCTCTCGTTGCTTCCGGACAACTTCGTTGATGCGCTCCTGTACTCTGTCGCGGCGTTGCTGCTCAGAGTCAAGCTGGTCAGTTTCAGTTGGAGTCTCCGTGGTCTCCGTGGTTTCTTCTTGCGGAGTGTCGGGCAGAGCGCCCTCTTGGTCGGTCGACGGGGAAAAGTCCTCGTGCGTCTCTACCATCGGGTCAAGCTCTGGGTTCATCGGTACGATGTCTAGTCTGTCAGCCACTGTGGGCCTCCTGTTTCAGCCCGGTGAAAACGGCACCGGTTCCGCGCCTCGTGAAAGCCACGAGTAAACTATCCAGTCGGCAATCCAACTCCGGCCTCTGAAAAGATCTTTGCTGCATTGCCCTGAGATGTTAAGGCATCGAAGTGTGCCTTATCTGCTTGCGCTTTCTTCAACTTCGCGTCTAGTTCTGCACCCGCCTGCTCTTCCGGGCTTGGACCCTCTTGCTGTCCTCCACCAGTGAGCTGCTTCAGATAGAACTCAGACACCGGTTTCAGCACTTCAGCGATCTCTTGAGCTCCAGGCCAGTCCATGCTCTGGACCAACTTGTGTCCGATCAGCAGGAAGATCTCCGGGTTAGACTGCGCGATCTTCATCATGGCCTCGAGGGCTTCCTGGCGCTGAGTAGTGTATGACGGACCGGCATCGATTACGACATCATAGCGGCCTATCGTCAGGTCGTTCAGCAGAGTTCCGTCCTCCTGCTTCTTATTGATCGGGACAAGCGACTGATTTCCGTCCTTACCCGTAATCCGGATAACACGTGACGTGTCATATATGCGGGGAATCAAGTCTATCAGAATCTTTCCCAGATACCCAAGCGAACGGATAAAATTGTTTATATATGCATATGTCGCAGTGTCGCCTTCTCGCTGGCGTAGCAGAATAGCCCGTCCCGAGGTCTCGTTCGATTTTGCGCCCAAAGAAGGATCGTACAGCCCTGTGGTGCTCTTTATGTGTTCACTGTTGATTTTCGCCCGCTGCTCCAGTCCCGTCGGAATGCCGGGCATCGACTGCCGCTTCGGAGGCGGGGCGTTGATATCTGCATTGTACAGCAAGTAGGGCATCGACCGCTCGTGCGACTGCCCCCATGCTCGCTCATGCTTGTCTATCTGCTTTCCGGTCAGCAGCCAAGGTGTCCGTGGAGCGAGAGCAACAGCTTCAGTGGCTAAGCTCTCCCAATAGTTGAACATCCTCTGGGCGTCCTTAGCATAGCGAACCAGTCCGCGTATGCGTCTCTCGCCCTTAATATTCAGTTCTTTGCCCCACACCGGGATGAGGGGAATCCATTTACCCGCCCACGGGTTCGGCCCGCTAAGGATTTCAGTGCCGGATATGATATACTGGACCACTCTGTAAGAGTCAACAAGTCGTTCTCTTATCACACCGGGAGGCTTGGGCTCCATTTGCTGTTCCGGTGGCTTTCCATCAGGGCCCTCTAATGGAGGAGTGGTCAATGGGCGCTGGTCCCTCACAGTACCGTCTTCGAAAAGCCAGATGGTCTTCTTCACCGGATACCGAATCCAGTATTCGCATACCCGAACCCGTCCATCCTGGTTCCACAATCCTTCATCAGCGGAGGCCGCTCCTTCAAAGCTTGACGGCTCTGCATCCGGGTACTTGGCAAGGAACTGCTCTTTTGTCATCATATCGGACACGAAAGCGTGCTTAGCATCGCGCCTTGATTTCTTTTTAGCAGCCGGGTCCCAATACACGCTGAGAGGGTTGTCGATGGAACCGATCACAATTTCCTGTTCGAAAATGTCATCATCGACATACTGGGTCAGAACGCGATAGTTCGCCATTCCACAAATGGTGGCGTGTTCGAACGCATGGCTGTAAACTTCTTCCGCATCACTGTTGGATTCTATGTGCCTTACTATTCCTTCGTAGGTCTCCGCAATTTTCGGATCTGCAACATCGTCAACGCCGACAACCTGCATACCCGGTCGGTTTTGAAGCATGTCTCCGACCACTTGGTCGACCTTCTCCTGCAACTTGTTGATGACCAGACATGGCCGACCGTCGTTCTCTCGAACAGCTTTCAGAGTATCGGGCCACTGCTTCCCATCGAAGAATTCGAGGTCCTCGATGGCATGATCCCTGTTCTTGCGATCCGCCTCATAAGCAAGCCTGAACCGCTCTCGTGCGAGCTTAAGAAAAGCTTCTGTTTTCCCGTCCTTACTCTTTGAAGTAGGAAGTAATTCGGGCATTCGATGTCTCCTTATGCCATCCATTTTTCACTTGCTGGTATCTGATGCTCATAAGCTGGCGGTATATAGTCCAGTTCTTCAGACGTTGCCAAATGCGTGAATACCCTAACGGCTCCATATTGAAGAGCATCATGAACGTGTGACCACCTGTTCTTCGCGGGCTTTATACCGTATTGATCGGTGGTTCCGGCAATTCGAGGATAAACATAGCCACCGAGAAATCCATTGGCAAGCTCATAACACAACGGATCTAATACCAGCCCGTCCCGCCGGTCGAGAAGGCGTTGAACACTGTCTATTCTGGCAGTCAGGTTGTTCTCGCTGGGATGCACCTTTATGCCACATACCTCATCCATGAGGGCTGCGTTCGACGTAAAGCCGCCGGTCTTGCTTGGAAATTCATTGGATCCGGCAGGGTCCGCCCATTCTACATAGTCGGCTCCTCGAAAGGCCTGATTGCAGCTTTCGATGACTCTGTCCGTGAAATTGACAATGTCCTCGCGCTCGGTGACAAACTCGCGAAGGACTTCCATTCGATGGGGCTCTGGAACCTGGAAGACCACACAAGCAGGACAGTTTCCTGTATTATCCCACGCGCGATACAGTTGATCCCCAGTCCACTGCAAGGGCTCGTCCGACACGTGAACACGGCGGTCAAAATTGTTGTACACCAAGCGGCCCTTGACAAGCACACCTGGTTTGCCTTCGATGTACATCTCTACCCAATCAGGATAGTCACGGTACATCTGGCGCATTTCATCGTAGTACCCAGGGCGAAGGTTTTCTTCGTTCTCCCCCGGTGGCTGCCAGAATCCATCATGATTTTCGAGTGGCTTGCCCTTCGTTATCGGGCCTGGGGGAGGCGCCTGCCACTCAAAGTTGCTGTACAGCGGGTGGTTGGTATAGGGTGGATTGGTGGTTTCTATGCCATACCGCTCTGGACTCTTTTTCGGAAATCGTCCAGTCCTGCTGAACAGAAGGAGCTTGACCTCCTCGGGAATCTCGATTGACTCATCTATATGGTACCCGGTGATCTCGAGAGACTTAAACTGCTTCACATCTTCGGGCCTGTCACAGGCAAGAAACAGAATCTCCACTTCGAGCGACTCTCCCGCATATGGACCCTTATCGATTTCCCACTCGAGAATGTACCGGTGCTCCTGTTTATAATGACGGCCTTGCGGAAACCACTCGAAATAGGTCCGCTGAGTCGTTGTACGCATCTCTGGAAATGTGTTTCTCACCACGGCCCAACGTGTTTTCTTGATGCCGTATGTCTCCCACAAGTGCTGTGGCAAGAACATGCATACTTCCATTGCCGCGCTTGTAGATTTGCCAGAGCCCATCGGACCTACTATAGCTCTTACTTGGGCATTTGACTCATGAAAAAGTTTCATAGTCGGGGACATCTTATAAGACTTGCGCTCTTCTATCCACCCTTCAGGAACTAGGTCCCTGGTTGTCTCCATCGTCCTGCCTTTTCTTCTTGGGTTTCTTCACGTCGTAGAGAATGACGACCTTCTGGCGGGAATCCACTTCAAGCTTGTCACGCCATTTCTTAGGCTGGCGATTCTTGAGCCAAAATACAGCGGCGTTGGTATCGGGAGGTATCTCTCTTGTGACCGTGCGCTTCTTCTTAAATTTGTACTCTTTTCCTCCACGTACACCCTCTTCCTCTTCTTCGAAACTTTCCTTATATACCTTACCACGAGCCCTGTCGTAAAGCGAATCCTCAATGCCGTGGTCAGCGTGCTCTCTGCTTATCTTCACGGCATCCCGCAATTCTTTGTGCTCAGCCTGAGCACGATAAAAAGCACGCTCTCCGATACCAAGCTCCGCTGCAATCTGCTTGACTGTGGCTCCTTCCCGACACCACCAGCGAATCTCTTCCAGCTTGGGCTTTATCTTTAACTCATAGACTGTCTGCTTTGCTGCCACTCTTATCCTCCAGACGCCCAGCATTATTGAATGGTTTGCCTGCTCGCTGCATACGCCTACGTGCCTCCAACAATGCGCCCACTATTCCGTACAGGTGGTCGCAACTCGATACGCGAAAGTCAAACTTGCACTCTGTGGACCCCGTGAACAAAATCCTCATGGAATGCTTTACACGATCCCACAAATTGGTATACCAATGAGCATCCGCAAACCATGTGGAAGCGCTTATGAGCTCTCCCTCGAATGAGACGACTACATCGTCGGCAAGCTTATCGTATTCTACAGTCAGCAGAAGAGTGCACTTAGGATCGCCGCAGCCACACAACAGGTGGTACAGCGTGATATTTTCTTGTTTAATTTTGCCTGCGCCCTGCGTAACCGGCATTTGCGGCACCCCAGAGATGGGAAAAGGGAGACTGCCCCCAGAGCGAAAAGCTGTCTGCTCCAGGGACACAATATGGAAGGTATGTACAGTCAGGGTACACTTGTTACTACACCGTAGTAACGAGTTTGTTCCATTGCGGATAAAACGGGGGTCATGCAAGAGGATAAAGTTGGTGGCAACGGGTGGATTTGAACCACCGAAGTCAGAGACGCCAGATTTACAGTCTGGTGGCATTAATCAGACTCGCCCACGCTGCCCTTTCTTATTTGGCTTCCGACCCACACTTGCGGCATTTGTTGGTCTTTGGGTCTATGATGCCGCCGCACTTACAGAAGCTGCACGGAGTCACTTGCCTGGGCTGCTTATTGTCGCCCCAGGTGAACTTCGGATCCAGATCGGAGGCATACTCGGCTGGTTCCTGGCCTTCTGGTACGATCTGCTTCACTCCGGTTTCTGTGACTCTCGTACGATTCGGATTAATATTCATGATAAGCCCTTCTGATAAACTGGTTGGCCCGGTGGGGCTCGAACCCACGCGGTTGCTTCGCCTGTCTAAGCTACGGGCCGTGTGAAAATGGGGTGAGGCGGAAAATTGCACTCCGGCTTCACGGGCCACAACCGTGCGTTCTGCTGACTAAACTAGCCTCACCACATTTTGGTGGACCCGCTCGGGGTTGAACCGAGGCCTAACTGCGTGCAAAACAGTCGCTCTCCCATTAAGCTACGAGCCCTTGCTTGGTTGTGCCGGATGGACTCGAACCGTCAGTCTTCCGGATATCAGCCGGATGCCTTACCGTTGACCTACCCGGCTGTTTTGGCTCCTGGAGAAGGATTCGAACCTTCAGCCTTCCGGTTAACAGCCGGATGCTCCACCGGTTGAGCTATCCAGGATCATAGACTGTACTGCACAGCCCATATGTGACTATGCCCTGTTATCAAAGTAGTATACAGCCTGTGAGCTCCATTGTGAACTTGATACGGTGGCCCTCCAGGCGCAATCTGAATTGGCCTAATTGGGACTCCTGAAGCAATGCGGCGAAGCCACTTTATCGTACGCTCTTTCTTCAGTAAGGGAACTCCAACGGCCCTCTGCACAGGCTTTATGTCTTCTATGGCTATTTTCATGGACTGGCGGTGCTCTGAGTCCTTTGTTGGAGCGTCTTCCGGTGCACGGAAGCCAGAAGCGCCCGCTTCTGCAATCCAAGCAAAGGGAATCGAAAACTCCATGCCGTTGTGAACTCCATGCTTAACAAACTTGCTCATCAGTTCCTCTGAGATATGGAACGGGTCCAGGGAATCGAACCCTGCCCTCTTGGTTGGAAGCCAAGTATGCCGCCGACAACACCTTACCCGCTCGCATTTGGTACTCCTGCACGGACTCGAACCGCGAGATTTCTGCTTCTAAGGCAGCTGCCTATTCCAATTCGGCTACAGGGGCTTACTTTGACCTGCCGCTACCTCCACCGACACCTCCGCCACGTCCGTATCCGGGTCCGCCTTTGCTGCACGGACCGGTGTTCTTATTACGCCTGAGAGGTCTTTTTCTGGGCGGTCTGCGTTGATTAAGCTGAGCCATGACTTGTAATTCCTTTCAAAATGGTGCCGAGAGAGGGAATCGAACCCTCACGCCCGAAGGCACCGGATTTTGAGTCCGGCGTGTCTACCAATTCCATCCATCTCGGCATTTTGGTGGGGCCGACAGGATTCGAACCTGCACTGAACCGAGCTTAAATCGGATGCCTCTACCAATTGGGCTACGACCCTCTGTGGGGTCCAGGACCGGATTCGAACCGGCGATCATCAGATTGAAGGTCTGAGGGCTTGGACCGCTCGCCTACCGGGACAAAGTTGGATGACCGGACAGGACTCGCACCTGCTAAGCCGGGGTTGCGGCCCGGCGCCTCGACTCTTTAGCTTCCGGTCAGACCCTGCACTAACAAGCGAAAAAGAATCCCAGCAACAAAGGCCACTATAATAACTACAAAAAGGCACATAGACAGAAACCAACCAGGGACTTCCTTTTCCTTAACCATGTTCACCTCAAAGGAGTTGGTTGCGGGGACCGGAATCGAACCGGCGTAGTCGGGCTTATGAGGCCTGATGGGATACCAATCCACCCCGCGCTCTCTCTGTTTTGGAACCGACAGTAGGCCTCGAACCTACAACCCGCTGATTACAGATCAGCCGCTCTACCCACTTGAGCTATGTCGGCATGTTTTTGGTGGAGGCGGTCGGAATTGCACCGACGTCCGGGTCCTGCCCGCTTGGGCCTTTAGGGGCCCGTCGACCTAAT
>Ga0315541_1002816_pt1 | contig 13946 bp, 9 predicted proteins | sample SalMarSW160190MG_FD_203095 | JGI IMG/M metagenome (GOLD analysis project Ga0315541, IMG submission 203095) | Salt marsh sediment microbial communities from the Plum Island Ecosystem LTER, Massachusetts, United States - Salt Marsh Sediment SW1601-190 ...
CTGACGTCAAAGTGATAAATGTTATGGACTCATCCGAAGACATTGAGCGGACAATTCACGACCTTTCCAGCACTTTGCTGATAGGCGGATTGCTGGCCATGTCGGTTGTTCTTGTTTTTCTTCGTCAATGGCGGGCGACTATTGTAATTGCACTTACGATACCTTTCTCACTTATAGTAGCCATCATACTGATTTATTTTCTCGATTATACAATCAATATGATGAGTATGTTTGCCATGATAATCGCTATTGGTATGGTTGTGGATAATGCCATTGTGATCCTGGAAAATATTACACGGCATCGAGAACAAGGAGAGCGTCCGAAAGAAGGAGCCGTGTACGGAGCTTCTGAAGTGGCGATGGCTATAACCGCTTCCACGCTAACGACGATATGTATTTTTTTTCCAATCCTTTTTGTTAAGGGAATCACCAAGATCATCTTCACCGAGTTTGCAGTCGTTATAAGTGTTGTTTTGCTTGCATCTCTGTTTTCGGCTATTACCCTTACTCCTATGCTTTCATCCACACTGATGCATGCGTCCATGCAAAAAGGCAGGCGCGGCAGGTTCTTTTCTAAAACGGAGCAGATGTTTAAAGTGCTGGAAAATAGGTACTCCGATGTTCTTTCCTGGGTGCTTGGTCATCGTATGATAGTTATTATGGCTGCCCTTGTTTTGTTTATTGGGAGTTTGTCTTTGGTGCCTTTACTCGGAAGTGAGTTTATGCCCAAAGAAGACACAGGCTTCATTCAGGGAACGGTAGAGCTACCCGTCGGCACCCGCGTAGAGGAGACTGCTCGTGCCATGGAAGCTCTCGAAGATATTTTGAAAGATGAAATACCAGAGAGTGACAGAATCACCATATTTACAAGATGTGGAGTTAGTGGAGGTGGTCGTGGCCCCTCGTCAGGCGGTGAGGGTGCTCATATCGGTACTTTCGGCGTAAAATTAGTGCCCAAAGTGCAGCGCAATCGCGTTGTTGCAGATATTGCTGCAGTTATCAGGCAGCGTCTCAATGAGTCCCAAGGCATACTGCAAATCGAAAAATATTCTATAAGTACGGGTGACCCGATGGAAAGCATGATATTAGGTGGTGGACAACCATTGACAATCGACATCATCGGCGATGATATGGAGGTAACGGATGAGATTGCCGCCAGGATCAAAAAGATTGCAGAGGATACTCCTGGAACGGTGGACGTTGGCGTGTCCCGAGTTAAGGGAAGGCCGGAAATTTGGGTTAACGTGGACCGTGCCAAGGCTTCAGCTATGGGGCTGAACGTATCGGATATTGGTGATACAATCCGAGCATCCTTTTATGGACGTCAGGCAAGCATGTATCGAGTTAAGGGAGATGAATATGACATATTCGTTCGCTTGCAAGAAAAAGACCGCCAGGATATACGTGAAGTTCAGGCGACTACTGTTCGTTTGCCTGGTGGACAGTTGGTCCGTGTAGACAACGTGGCTCAGACCAAAATTGAATATGGGCCGGTCGAGATCCAACGCAAAGACCAGGGACGAATTGTTAACGTGGAAGGTAATATTTACAAGCGCTCGCTCGGAGAAGTTGTCAGTGACGTAGAAGCTGAAATAGAAAAAATGGACATCCCCGCTGGGGTGGAAGTGTACATGGCAGGCCAGGCAGAAGAACAGCGGGAGTCTTTCTTCTGGCTGACATTGGCGTTGATTGTGGGGTCGGCCTTAGTATATATGGTCATGGCTTCTCAGTTCGAGTCACTGCTTCATCCATTCGTCGTAATGTTTTCGATCCCGTTTGCATTCAGCGGAGCTATTGTGGCCATATTTCTGGGCGGACATCATATAAGCATCGTAATCTTTCTCGGTTTGTTAATGTTAACAGGTATTGTAGTAAATAACGCGATTGTACTCATAGATTATATCAACATTCTTCGTGCCAGAGGCTTGGAGTTGAAGGAGGCTGTACGGCGGGCGGGGCAAACCAGATTAAGGCCGGTTCTGATGACGGCATTTACCACGATTTTTGCCTTGATGCCAATGGCCTTTGGCAAAGGCCAAGGTTCTGAGGTATGGAATCCGTTGGGCTTGACCATCATGGGCGGACTTTTAGTTTCGACCTTGGTAACGCTGGTTCTGGTTCCTACAATGTATAGTATTCTTGAAGCACGGGTCAAGAGAACTTCTCTTTGAAGGGCAAACAGATGAAGTTTGTGTTGATTTGCTTTAATGAGGCAATCGATGACGAAGTTATCGAGGTTCTTAATAAGGCTCAAGTGAGTGGCTATACCAAGTGGACAAAAGTTCTGGGGAAAGGCAAATCCAGCGGCCCACATTTGTACAGCCACGTCTGGCCCAAAGCGAACAACGTCTTAGCTACCGTCGTTTCTGAAGATACTGCTGATGCTGTTCTCAAAGATATCCGGAAGATGCGAGAGAAGCTGGGTTCGGAAGGTATAAAGGCTTTCATTTGGGAGATAAAGGACGTTACTTAAAGCGGGAGACTCGGAGATTTCATCCCATCAAGCTGACAACTTTGACAACCTTTTGCGGTTTGCTCCCCATGATCACTGAGAGGAGCCTGCAAGCGCGCTTTCTTGTGCCGATGGCCATAAGCCTTGCGTTCGGGGTTATGTTTGCGACGAGCATAACGCTCCTCTTGGTGCCTTCGCTTTATATGATCCTGGAAGATGTTAAGGCAAAGATCGCCCGCAGAGCCGAAGAGAAAGTAGCAGTAGTACCTAAGGCACAAGTACCGGCATGACATATTCTTTTTAAGAGGATGGGGTGGTAATTATAGTTGCACAGAAGCTCTTCTGAGAGTAGGGTATTCGCAATAAAAAAGTAGGAGTATTCAAAATAAATATTGTGTTTTAATCCCTTGGGGATGAATGGATTGGAGATTTGAAAAATGAGTAGGGAAGCGATTACCTGGATTGTCCTTGGGGTCACTGCAATATTGATATCGGGTGGATGTGTCAGTAGCGAGCATTTCTACAAAGAAGTCAGTTTATCACGAGGAGCGGCATACAGGCAGTGGAAGAGTCGCAAGGAACGCCAAGAACAGTCACGGCCTGCTATAAGCGGTACGCTCAGCGTAAAGGACTGTCTGAAATTATCTTTGGTACATAACAAGGTTTTACAGCGTGTCCTGGAAGAAAAAGAGGTCGCCAGAGGAGACCGGCTGAAGTCCTATTCTGTTGCAGTGCCTTCAGTAGATCTTTCTGGCGAGTTTAGGAAATTCAAGGGCGGAACAACGTACGACGTCAATACTGGTTCAGAGATAGTAAGCATCAATCTTGGTGATTTAGACGCCTATTCGACATCTCTAAGAGTTATTCAGCCAATCTACGCAGGTGGTTCAATACCAGCAACGTTGAACGCCGCCAAGCTGGGGACGTTACTTGCCGATCAGACAGTACAGGCAGCAATTCAGAATGTGGTTTATGCAGCACAGCATGCTTACTACGATATGGTACTTAGTCAGCACTTGGTCGAAATAAGCGCCGATGCCGTGCGCTCGGCCAAGGCGCATCTTGATAATGTCAAACAAAAACGTCAGGGTGGGATGGCATCTGATTTTGATGTGCTAAGAGCAGAGGTAGAGCTGTCGAACTTCCAAGCTGAGCTGATAAGGAATCGAAATGTAATCAATATAGCAAAGGCTAACCTTGTTAAGGTTATGGGTGTCTCTCAGGACAGTGAATTTGTTTTGTCAGATGAGCTGGTCTATGTTACGTCGAAAATTGGGATGGAGCAGGCAGTTGAAACAGCATTTAAGAATCGCCCGGATTTGTTTGCTCAGGAGTTTGACGTTAAATACCAAAAGGAGTTGTTGAAGATAGCGCGTAGTCGTTACCTGCCGACAGTCGGTGCTTACGTCGATAGTTCATGGTCGAAGATTGCCCCGGACTATACGACATCTGTTGATGTAGGTCACCTCATGCAGATCGGCGTAACAGCGACACTTCCAATTTTTGACGGTTTTGGCCGTAAGGGAGAGATAGTTAAACAGAAGGCCCGGCTTAAACAGTCGCAGATAGACTTGATCGATACTGAGGAGACTGCTCTGTTTGAATTAACCAAGGCACTATTAAGCATTCAGGATGCAGAGGAATTTGTCGAGTCTCAGCGACTGAACCTTACCCGGGCTAAAGAAGGACTGCGCCTCTCTGAAGCAGGCTACACAGAGGGAACAAATACACAGGTTGAAATGATAGATGCGCAGGCTGCGCTGACAACAGCAAGAGCGAATTACTACCAGGCAATATATTCTCATGTAGTTGCAAAACTGGACCTCCACAAGGCAATGGGCACTATTACGAACCATAAGGCCGATGCCGAGCTTCACGAATCACCGTGAGAAAATGAAGAAGAGAAATAAACAGTAAAACAACTGCAAGCTACAAGGGCAACTGAAATGAAAATACAACGAAGGACTTTGTATTGGGTGACGGCGTTTACATTTGTACTTTTTACGTTCTGGTATGCATACGCACACAGCTACGATGAAACAAAGGTCAAAAGAGCTAAGGTGCCTGTTGAGGTCGATGTTGTTACCCACGGCTCCATAGAAGAGACAATGGAGTTGACCGGCTGGGTAAGGGCAAATAATGTCGTGGCTGTGACAAGCAAAGTCGCTGGAAGAGTTGAGTCTTTAGAGCTTGTGCTTCAGGGCAATAAAACCGTCCCAGCAGAAGAAGGATTGGAGGTTAAGAAAGGCCAACAAATCGCCGTGATAGACCACGATGTTTATCTGGCGCAATTAGCCGCGGCACAAGCTAGTGTTAGGGCTAGGGAGGTCGAACTTGCCGACGCCGAGCGAGAGAAAAAGCGTGTCGTATCTTTGTACGAAAGTGGATCGGTAACGGAACAGAACAAAGACAAGGTTGTCACAGCCTCTGAACTGGCCGCTGCGAGTTTGAGCATGGCCAAGGCCAATCTTGAGCTCGCCCAAATCAATCTCCGTGAATCGACAATTGTCAGTCCTATCGACGGCATAATTATTGCAAAACATATTGATGCGGGCAACATGATAGGTCAGGGTCAGCCTATTGTAACGGTAGCAAACATAAAGACAATCAAAGTGATGTTGGCACTTGCAGAAAGGTATGCCGATGAGATAAAAGCGAAAATGCCGGTAAAACTCAGAGTCGATGCCTACGAACAGCGCGAATTCGATGCCCAAGTATATTCGGTGTACCCGGCACTTGACCCACAGACCCATACAGTACAGGCAGAGATAAGATTCAACAACGATGAACTATTACTGAAACCCGGCATGTTTGCGCGGGTTACTCTTGTAACACAGCAAAAGAATGATGTTGTAATTATTGACCGTGATGTCATTCTCGGAGGCAAGATTAACGAACATTATGTGTATGTTGTTGAAGATGGAATCGCGAAAAAACGCTTTGTTGAAATCGGCATAACTGAATCTGCAAGATGTGAAATAGTAAACGGCTTGAAAAAAGGTGAGACACTTGTGGTTAACGGGATGCATTATCTAACCGACGACACCGAGGTAGAAGTTGTGCGGATAGAGGATATCAAATGAAACTTGCTCAGTTTTCTGTAAACAGGCCAGTCACAACGTTAATGATATTTATTGCGATGGTAGTTTTGGGACTAGTATCACTGTCGCTGTTGGGACTGGATTTGATGCCGGATATCGAAATACCGGCAATTTCGGTTGTCACAGTATATGAGGGAGCGGGATCGGAAGAAATAGAGACACTGATTACTGAGCCCATAGAAGATGTTTTAAGTACGATTTCCGGGCTGGATGAGCTTGTCTCGGTCTCAAAGGAGGGAATATCGGCTGTGACACTGAAATTCGAATGGGGCGAAAAGATCGACGAGTCAATCAACGATGTGCGTGAAAAACTCGATATGGTTAAGGAATATCTGCCGGATGAAGCCGAAGACCCGGTTATCTTCAAGTACGACATCGATATGTTTCCGATTTTGATTGTAGCGATAACCGCCGAGGAAAACTACGCGGATTTACAGGTCATTGTCGAAAATGAAATAGCCAATCCCCTTAAACGAGTTAAGGGAGTCGCTGCAGCTGCGGCACGCGGGGGACTTGAACGACAGATTCGAGTGGATATCGACCGGGACAAGCTTGCTGCTATGAACCTGTCGATTAACCAGATAAACCTTGCTCTTGCCACCCAAAACATCAGCACCCCAGGCGGCAATATAAAGACAGGTTATAAAGACTATCTGCTCCGTACACCGGAGGAATTCTCCAGTCCGGACGAGATCGGCGAAGTTGTTGTTGCCCAATATAACGGCATACCTGTAAAACTAAAAGATGTTGCACAGGTGAGGGACTACTTCAAAGAGCGGACGTATGATGTTCTGCTCAATGGCGAAAGGGCAATGGCGATCTTCGTTCAAAAGCAAAGTGGTGGCAATACCGTCGATGTAGCCCGCGCGGCAAGGGCTAAATTGGAGCAAATAAAGAAAACGCTGCCCCCGGACGTCAAGGTCAAAATCATTGTTGATTACTCCGAGTTTATCCTCTCCTCACTAAATAACCTGCGTGTGACGGTTTTCTGGGCGATATTTTGTGTGTTTGTGGTTCTTCTTTTCTTTCTGAGAGACCTGCGAGCAAGCATCATAGTCGCCACTGCAATTCCGACGTCCTTGATCATTACGTTTCTACTAATGTGGTTAGCCGATTATACGATTAACGATATTTCATTAGCGAGCCTGGCGGTCTCCGTCGGTCTTGTTGTGGATAACGCTATTGTCGTTGTTGATAACATCAATCGACACCACAGCAGAGGTCAGAGAAAAAAAGAAGGGGCAATATACGGAGCAAATGAAGTTGGTGTTGCGGTAATCGCTTCAACGCTTACGACGGTTTCAATCTTCGCACCTATTATGTTTGTCGGGGGAATCACAGCGATCGTATTTGGTCAGTTTGCGGCAATTATCACTATGGCTTTGGTAACCTCGTTGTTTACCGCCCTTATGCTCGTGCCGATGCTCGGCTCAGTGCTTTTAAAGGTTCATAAGCCAGAAAACACCAAGTCAATGCTTGACCGTTTCTACCGTCTGGGAGAGAAGGTCCTGACACAGATGGAGCAATTGTATGTGAGATTTCTGGATTGGTCGCTCAACAATCGTAAGGCAGTACTTATCTCTTGCTTGCTTCTTTTTGTCTGGAGTATTGCACTTGCCAAGCTAATAGGCACGGAGTTTTTCCCACAACAGGACCAGAATCAATTGGTGGCGGAATTTGAGCTTCCAGTCGGTACACGATACGAGCGAACGGGTATAGTGGCCAAACAAATTCATGAGATCATCGACAATCACGTACCGGAAAAACGTGATAGTTATGTCCGGTGGGGAGTTCTCGGCACAGCTGAGTTGGAGCAACTTTCGGGTGGTTCGGAGACATACAAAGGTTTTGTATTTCTTAGTTTAATCTCGAAAAAACTGCGTGACGCCTCTCCACGCGACATCATAAATCGACTTCGCAAAATAACTGAGCGGCTACCGGGTACTATAGTTCGCTATAATGCGCGGGACCCGCTCGAAGAGCTGATATTTGGTACATCAGGTAGATTTGCTATTGAGCTTTATGGGCATAATATAGACGAGGCCAAGCAGTATGCAGAGGCTGTCAAATCAGCGATGCAGACCATTAAAGGTGTGGAGGACATCAGAATCAGTCGTCAAGAAGAAAAACCTGAGCTTAAGATTCTTGTCGATCGTGAAAAAGCTTCAAATCTGGGTCTTCACGCACAAGCTATCGGCAAGACAATAGAAACGCTCTTTGCCGGCAGTACTGCGACGAGGTATCGCGAAGAAGGAGATGAATACGATATTAGAGTTCGACTTCAGAGCATTTATCGTGACAGGTTAGAAGACCTTCGAGATGCGCCTGTAAATGTTCTCGGCGGCGGCCACGTAAGTCTGGCAAATATTGCGGAAATAACAGAAGGGCTTGGCCCAACAAGGATCGAGCGCAAGGACCAGGCCCGGTTTATCACAGTATCTGCTGATGTTGCCGGCAGGGACCTGGGGTCGGCGGCAAAGGATGTCCAGAAAGCTCTTGATAAGATTCCTGCGCCTCCAGGCTTTAGCTATAAATTCGCGGGCGCTGAGAAACAACGAAAAGAAGCGTTCAAACTGCTGATGATAGCTGTAGGACTGGGCATGGTGCTGGTGTATATGGTAATGGCATCGCAGTTCGAGTCGTTCCGTGACCCATTCATTATCTTCCTGTCGATACCGTTTGGCATTGTAGGCGTAATCATTGCGCTGACGTTGACCGGTCAGAGTCTGAGTATTGTTACCTTCATCGGCCTTATTATGCTTGTCGGCATAGTAGTCAATGACGGAATCGTTCTTATCAGTTACATCGGGATACTGCGGCGACGCGGTTACGATGTATATTCAGCGATTACCGAAGGCGGACGAAGCAGATTGCGACCTGTTATATGTACCAGCGCCACAACAATACTGGCAATGATACCTCTGGCCTTTTCAAGAGCAGAGGGTTCCGAAGTATGGATGCCATTTGCCGTAACAGTAATCGGAGGATTGTTCCTGGCAACAGTAATTACATTGGTTCTGATGCCTACTCTCTATAGCGTGTTTGAAGGCAGAGGTAACAGGAAGTAAAAAATAAGTTAAAAGATATGAAAGCTGTTTTAATCGTACATAATGCGGCGATAGACGAAGAAGTCAACGAAGCTTTGGAGTCTGCCGGGATTAAGTGTTATACTAAATTCACCAATACCCTCGGTAAAGGCGAGATTAGTAAACCGCACCTGGATAGCGACGTTTGGCCTGGAATTAATTATGGAACCTTTATCGTCGTCGATGAGGCAGAAGCCAATAAGGCAATGGAAAACGTCAGAAAGTTACGAGAAAAACTCGCCTCAGAAGGTATAAAGGCCTTTAAGTGGGAGATTGAAGATATTACGTAAATAGCCTGGCAAAAGGGTTTATTGCCGGATTTTTGAGTAATCGTAGAGCAAAACGATCAACATACACCAGCACGGTGGTAAAGAATTTCTTATTTTTTAGCGATTTTTCTGGATATAGGCTGCCAGAGAATGGATAATATTGTTGATTTGCATCTGGGCGAAGTAAGAGGTGGGAGTATGGCTCAAAATCGTAGATCATATCTTTTAAGGTCAAATCGTAGATTCGGGGTTAAAAAGTGCTTACTACGTGTTTGTTGGCTTTTCGCAGAGCTGACGTTTATTGATGGTCTACTTTCTCGTCCTTGAAAGTAGGTAAGATCATGGGAGCTGTGGCAAAAAACAAATCAAATATTGAAGTTGTTCCAGATCCTGAAAGTCTTGCAAAAAGAAGCGTTGATTTTTTTATTGACGAGGCACAGAAGTCGATAGAAGCTAAAAATACCTTTTACGTCGCCATATCAGGTGGACATACACCTAAAAGGTTTTTTGAGTTGCTTGGAGAAATACCGGAGGCGGTAGCACTACCATGGAATAACATCGAGTTATTCTGGGTCGATGAGCGGTATGTCCCACCTACCTCGCCCTGGAGCAATTATAAGCTTGCGTCCGATACTTTCCTGGCTCAGGTTGGCATTCCTCAAGAGAACATCCATCGGATTCCAACCGAGTACGATGACATTAAAATTGCAGCGCGTCATTATGAGGATATAATTCGAGAGGTTTTCGGTTTGAAAGAAAACCAGGTCCCGGTATTCGATCTGATTGTGCTTGGTATGGGCGTTGAGGGACATACAGGTTCGCTGTTTCCCAATTCTTACGCACCTTTTGACACCGATGACCTAGCATGTGTTGTTTACGCCTTAGACGAAAAACTCAACCGAATAACCATGACACATCCGGTTTTGGTTGCCGCGTCTCGTTTGACGGTGCTTGTCTCCGGTCAGGAAAAGGCTAACATCTTGAAGGAAGTTTTAACCAGCGAGCCGGACGAAGTGCGCTATCCGATCCATGTTCTCTGGCCTGTCCTTGATAAGGTTACGTGGCTCGTCGATCGCGATGCAGCAAAAGCGATCTGAGACCAATCATAAAAAGCATATACGCTGCTACCCAGACGGTTCGTCGCCAGTTGCCCGTGACTCGTAAAACAAAATGAGTTTCGAGCGACGAGTCACGAGACACGAGCGACGAATATTTGCCGATCGTAACCCCCATGCTTTCTTGCGTGCCTCCCCTGAGTCTTCTGTCCTGCTGCCTCGACTTGCGTCGAGAGACGCAGAGGCAGGCGAAGACAGAATCGGGGGCAGGCGAAAGCAAAAATGGGGGCTAAATACAGGAATCTATGAAGGAATATTTAGGCAGTGATGAAATCCACAACTGGGGTAGTTCAATCGGGGATAACTAATTTTGTTCCCGGCTGGATTTTGTTCGCATCGTCTATAAGCTGGCGGTTGGCCTGGAAAATCTTACGCCATTTTCCGGCTGAGCCGTAGTATTTCTGCGAAATAGCAGAAAGCGTTTCGCCTCTACGAACAATGTGAAATCTCTGGGTGGCTATTCTCTCCGGCTGTTCGTACAGAGTATAGTCAGTCGGCTTAGATTGATTATTGATTATTGATAATTGATTATTAGCCACCTCGGCAATATCTTGTGTTTGTACGGGGGCAACAGAAATTTCCCGCTGAACAGAGATTTCTTGCGGCTCACTCATTCTCGCTTCAGGGCTGAGACTCGGACGCGTGCAGAGCCATAATATCGCAGCTACGACAAGCAGCAGACCCAACGACATTCCTATTTTGTAGTCCCTTTGCATTTGACAATGTTAGTGCCGTCGTGGCACATAAATAACAACACCAAATGCTAAATCCTATTTGTTTTTTTTGGTTTTCGACCGTGCGCCGAGCAGCAACAGCGGTGCCGCTATCGCAATGGACGAATAAGTACCTATGATAACGCCAAAACCGATCGCAAATGTAAAACCTCTTAAGCCCTGGCCGCCGAATATATACATTATCAACACGACTATAAATGTCGTAAAAGATGTTAAAACAGTTCTGGAAATGGTCTGGTTGATGCTGTTGGCAATCGTTTGGACGGTTAGTTGAGCTTTACGACGATTCTCGCGAATGCGGTCGAAGACAACTATGGTGTCGTTGAGCGAATAACCGATAAGCGTTAAGAAAGCAGCTATCATTGCCAAGTTGATTTTGAAATCTCCAATCAGAAGTTTTTCACCGATAGGTGTTGCCGCGATATAGGTGCAGGCTGTGACGGCACCGAGTGTAATACATACATCATGGACTAGAGCTACGATAGCTGCAAGACCGTAGCGAACGGTTCCAAATCGAATCCAGATGTAGGCGACAATTGCGAACAACGACAAGACAATGGCAACCAGCGCTCGCGTTTTCTGCTCTGCTCCAACCGAAGGATATATCTGCGTAACTCGCGGCAGGGAAGTCTCCATGGTCGTGGCCGCTAAAACCTTTGTCTTTTCGTTTTCAACGAAGCGTGTCCATTCGCTCTCGGTTAGTTCGCGCAATCCAGCCTCCTCCTCAACACTGAGATAAGCAAAAGAATCTACAGGCTGGTTTGGATCCAGTGTTGTTAGATTTGTGCTCATGATTTTATATAAATTCCAATCAAGGGCTTGCATGTCAGGTTTGAACCGTAAAAGCTTTAATCTTTGGTCGATTTGCTGAGGTGTGGCATCCCTTTCGATTTTACATTCGATTTTGATTCCGCCCATAAAATCGGCAAATTCCGGATGTGAATCTATGAGCGCTGCCGTCACCTTTTCGGTTGAGATTATTTCCGGCTGAAGGTTCCGTTGGATTTCCAACTGCTCGCCAAGCGCTGTTGTAATAGCATCATTGACAACTTCGTTAACCACGGGTTCCGAGATAGCGGCGGTCGGGAAAGCTGCGGTTAAAATGTTCGTGACGAGAGAGGGATTGACCTGGTTTGTTTCCACGACAAATGAGATACTACTCTGACCATGTTGCACGACACGTAGGTTGCTGAGTCTGCCACGGAAATGTGCCTGGGCCTTTTCTATGGCTGACGTCACGGTCTCAACTGTAGGCTGAGTCGTTTGCCCGGATTCAGGAAAGGTTATCGTTGCTTTAGTTCTATTTGTTTCCGTCGTTGCGATTTCATATTGTCTGCCCGATTTTCCGATGCTGTAAATGTTCGCTGCCGCCAGTGCTGGGTTACCCATATCGGCTGCGACCTTTTTGATTCTGTCCTCGACATCCTGTCGAGACAGTTTGTTTTGCTCTTTAAGGTTAACCTGGATGCTTGTTCCACCGGTGAATTCGATGTCGTATTTGTTGTTCTTTGTATCGTCCCTTGTGAAAAAGACGAACAGACTTACTGCAATGAGCAAAATTGAGATGCAAAAGAAAACCGGTCTTAAACCCATCCAGTTTATCCTTGGCTCATGTATAAGGCGAAGCATAAGCAGACGGTTTTTAATGATTCGCTTCGACAGAAGAAATTCAAAAATTATCCGTGTCACAAATAATGCCGTGAACATACTTGATACGATGCCAAGCATAAGCACAATAGCGAATCCTTTTATTTCCTCCGAGGCAACCCAGTAAAGAATAGCAGCGGTGATGAAAGTAGTAATGTTGGCATCCAGAATGGCTCTAAAAGCCCGTTGGTAACCATTCTTGACGGCGATCAGCAGAGCCGAGCCTTTCTGTTGCTCTTCGCGGATTCGCTCAAAGATCAAGACGTTGGCATCAACACTCATGCCGATGGTCAGTATGATGCCTGCTATGCCGGGCAACGTGAAGGTTGCTCTAACACCGGCCATTATCGCCAGAACAAACAGGATGTTCATCAGTAAGGCAACATCGGCAATTGAACCGGCAAGCATATAATAAACGAGCATACAGCACATCACAGCGATAAGCCCTATGAAGCCAGCTTCAATGCCCTGGTTTCGGTTGTCGGCACCAATGGATGGGCCGATCGTCTTTGCCGAAATCGGCTGCTCTATCAACCTGGCGGGCAGAGAGCCGGCGTTCAGCTTATTAACCATGTCGGCAATTTCCGTTTGTGTGAAGCTGCCGGTTATCTGACCACGTGTCGTTATCTTATCCCTAATCGTCGGAGCCGAGATGGCAATACCGTCAAGCAAAATACAAAGCGGCCTTCCGATACTCTTCTCAGTGACAATTCCAAAGAATCTGCCGCCTTTTTCATCCAGAAAGAAATCGATAGCTCTGCGACCTGTACGATATTCAGTGCCGGGCTGTGCTTTCACGAGTTTCCAGGTTCTACCTGCGACACTGTGCACCATGGCTTCATTCTGCTTGTTACTCGCCAAGACGTATTTCTTTTCACCAAAGGCTGCCACGACCGGTGGACGATTCTCGGCATCCCCTGCTGACCATGTATCAGCTTCTTCTATCTCGCACCAACGATATCTGTTATCAGAAGCGTATTTCGGTCCCTTTTCCCGTAAAGTCTCAACGTATCTGTTCGTTTCACCTTCGTCGACTGCTGGGTGTCCCAGGGTCGGCAGTATTCTAAACTCGAGTATGCCGGCACCTTTTAGCATTCGCTGAAGGTCTTTGGGATCGTCGAGTCTGCCCTTGAACGGCCTGTACTCGTCGAAGGCCGCAACCGTCCTGTCAATTTCATTTGCCCGGTCGACAAATTTGGCCTTAAGCCCATCAATCTCCTTGGCTCTTTTGGGTGACTTAGGTGACATTTCTAACACGAAGTCGATCTGGTCCGCAGTCAAATTCAGCTTGTCAATGGCCCGTCTTGCCTGCTCGTATTGGACGTTTTTACCGGTTTCGGGATCGGTCAATTGCTCAACTATGCCGGCCCAGTCTGAATACGTCTTGACGTAATCGGTCAGCAATTCAAGATTACCTTCAGAAGCGAGAAATTCTTTCAGGGATTGTTCTAATTGCTCTGGGCTTAGCTTGGACCAGCCGGCTCTATTTGACTTTACTTTTTCGATGTCGAGTTCAGCCGACAATATCTTTTCCTCCGCGGA
>Ga0315541_1002817_pt1 | contig 13938 bp, 11 predicted proteins | sample SalMarSW160190MG_FD_203095 | JGI IMG/M metagenome (GOLD analysis project Ga0315541, IMG submission 203095) | Salt marsh sediment microbial communities from the Plum Island Ecosystem LTER, Massachusetts, United States - Salt Marsh Sediment SW1601-190 ...
GCCCACGTCCAGCGCGGCCAGCGCCACCTTCCTTGGCGATTTGCTGGTTCGGCTCATGCATCAGGTTATCGGACGTTCATGGCCCGAAAGATGAGGCTTTTCTACGGAGCATACCTGACCCCTTTGTCCCCGGGAACCTCCCCCCATCCGTCCTATCGGCGCACTTTCCGTCCCCGGGACCCAGACGCCCACAACCCCAAGCACAGCAAAACAAGCGTGCTCGGCTCGGGGACAATGGTGATCATCGTGCTCGCGCCTCCCCCCCCGCGGCCTCTCATTTCATACTCACCCGGCCCGACGGGATTGCCGTCCGTGTCCGTCTGGTCCCAGACGAACTGGCTCTCAAGGACCTCCCCGGGATCGAAGACAACGAGCGGGCGGTTCCACTTGTGCCACCCCCCTGTCGAGTCCCAGATCAATCCCCCATCCCTGAGGACGTGCAGGTACAGTATGGGTTCGCTGGTGAATTCAAGAGTGATGACCGAACTCGTGTTGTTCACACCCCAGTACTCCACGTGGACCTGCTCCCCTAGGGCGTACTCGGCCTTGTCGCTGGCGATGTACCAATCGGCCCGGAGCGGCACCAGCGTCCCGAAGTCCCCGGGAGGGAAGATGTCCGCCTTGGCGCCCGGGACGCCCACACCCATGCCGACACACCAGGCGCACAGGACAAGCAGCGTGGCCACCCGGCTCGACAGGCCTGTCGTTCTGACTTGCGGCTTCATTGCCAATCTCCCCATCTTGGGCGGCCTGGCCTCTCGCCGCGGGGGCGGAAGCCGGCGGGCTCCGTTACTCGGCCGCTGGTGACATTGCTGCGAGTTCCCCGGTACAAGCTGAACCCACACCCCGTCCCAGCGATCCTTCCGTGCCGCGATCTTGCGCTCTTGAAGGTACACGCATCCCCCCGCCGGTGTCAAGGGGAGAATGGGCCAAGATGGAAAAATGTAGAAATCTACCCGAGCAGCCCGGACCGGATGCCCTACTTCCGCTTGCGGGGCATGGGGTCCTGTCCAAACCGGGCTCGGTCGCCAGGGGAGCTTGCCGCCGGATCAGGGCGAGACCAGAATCTTCTCGACCTTTCCGACGAGTTCCTTCACGTGCTGGGCGGAGCCGTTGAAGGCGGCCCACTCCTCGGCCGTCAGGTCCAGCTCGACGACCTTCTCGACCCCGCCGGTCCCCAGCAGGCAGGGCACGCCCACGAAGAACCCGCCGACGTTGTACTGGCGATTGCAGTAGGCCGAGCACGGCAGCACGCGCTTGCGGTCGCGGAGGACGGCCTCGGTCATCTGCACCGCCGCGGCCGACGGGGCGTAGTAGGCGCTGCCGGTCTTCAGCAGCGAGACGATCTCGCCGCCGCCGGCGCGGGTGCGGGCGACGATGTCGGCGATCGTCTGCTTGGGCAGCAGTTGGCCGACGGGCACGCCGGCGACGGTGGTGTACCGCGGCAGCGGGACCATGTCGTCGCCGTGGCCGCCCAGCAGCATGGTCTGGACGTCGGCCACGGAGCAGCCGACGGCCTCGGCCAGAAAGGCGCGGAAGCGGGCGGTGTCGAGGATGCCGGCCTGGCCGACGACGCGCTCGGCCGGAAAGCCGCTGACCTTCCAGGCGACGTACGCCATCGCGTCCAGCGGGTTGGAAACGACGATCAGGACGGCGTCGGGGCTGCCCGGGGCGACCTTCTCGGCCACATCGCGGACGATCTTGGTGTTGGCGGCGAGCAGCTCGTCCCGGCTCATGCCCGGCTTTCGCGGCAGGCCCGAGGTGATGATCACCACGTCGGCCCCGGCCGTGTCGGCGTAGTCATTGGTGCCGACGATCCGGGCGTCGAAGCCCTCGATCGGCGATGCCTGGAACAGGTCCAGGGCCTTGCCCTGCGGCATTCCCTCGATGATGTCCAGCAGAACGATGTCACCGAGGGCCTTCGCCGCCGCCCAGTGGGCGCAGGTGGCGCCGACGTTGCCGGCGCCGATGATGCTGATTTTCTTTCTGGCCATCTTCGCTCTCGCTCCTTTGCCGGCCGGCAAGGCGGCTCCATCGGCCCCGCTGCGGCCGGGGGTCGGCTAGCTGCGCAGCTCCGCCTCGCGGCGGAAGAATTCCTGGGCCAGTTTCGGGGTGATCTGGTCCTGCTTGACCGCCCCAATGAACGCGGCCAGGGCCTCCGCCTGAAGCGCCGACAGCGCCTTTCCCTTCTCGGGCGAGGACGTCGCCGGCTCGCCGGCCCAGTGCTCGGGGTAGTCGGCGTACCACCAGAAGCCGTTGAAGCCGGCCTTGACGTGATCCATCCGCCCCTGGCGGACGCCGGAGCGGCCGCCGGTGGCCTGCATCTTCACCAGCTCCGGGCGATGGTGCATCATGATGGAGGTTTCCGACTCGCCGGCGTGCCCGCCGCCGTCGGTTTCCAGGATCGCCTTCCACTTATCTCGCTGCCGGTCGGTCATGCCCTTGCCGTAGCTGAAGGCGTAGAGCTGGTAGGGCTTGTGCTCGTGCAGTTGGCACTGGCAGAGGAAATTGGCCAGGTGGTTGTTCCCGCCGTGGGCGATGTAGGTGATGATCTTGGTCAGGCCGTTGCGGGCGATCTCGTCGTAGACCGTCAGCATCAGCTCCACCAGCATCTTCGGCGGCAGGGTGATGGTGCCGGGAAAGCACTTGGCCTCGTAGATCTGGGCGAACATCCACGGCGGAAAGACGATCGCCGGCTCCTGCCGGGCGGCTTCGACGGCGATGCGATGGCCGTTGATCATGTCCGTGCCCAGCGGCATGTGAGGCCCGTGCCGCTCCAGGCAGCCCAGGGCGATCACGCAGACCCGACCGCACTCGCCCGAGGCCGCGGCGAATTCGTCACTGGTGAGTTCTTCCCACTGCATCGTCCATCTCCTCGAGAGTTGCCGAAAGCGCCGCCAGGCTGGGCATTCTTTGTCGGGCGGCGGGATTTGTCAAAGGCAAAACCGCCGCGGGAGGACGGCGCGGCCGGCCGGACGGACGCGGGCTGCACCTGAAGGCCGTCGCGGCGGCGGCGGGGAAAATCGCTTGAAAAGGTCTCCGCCCGGAAGCAAGATGATATCCGCCGGGCGGCGTAGCTCAGTTGGCAGAGCAAGGGATTCATAAGCCCTGGGTCACTGGTTCGAGTCCAGTCGCCGCCAGTATACGTTCGCCGCTTGAGGCGAGCGAAGACCGGCGCGGAACGGTCCGAAACAGAGACGGTTTCGCCGCCGGGAACGATTGTTCCACAAAATTTCCTCTTGCAGAAGCCACCGGATCGCCGAGAAGAACGCAAATAAGGTTTTTTCTTGACAGCCCTTCCGGAGTGGGGCTATAAGGCGGCGCAAGTTACCGAGTCCATTCGTGTTCAAGGAGAACGTTATGACGAGTGTCATGCCGCTGGCCAAGATTTGGGGAGAGGGGGGATGGATTCACTGGTGGCAGATCGTATTGCTGCTCGCCGTGATCGCGCTGATCGTGTTCTGGACGATGTACCGGCGCAAGCAGATGTGACGCTGCCGTTTTTTTTTGTGAGTGGAACGGCAGGCGCAATTTGAGGCGGTGCCTGTCGAAGGCCCGCGCCCGCGGCCGATCTTGTCTTGGTCAGTCGCGGCTTGACATCGCCGGAGGATTGGGCATCGAGCGGCCTTTGGATACTCACTGGTGCAAGGCACCTTTATTTGCACTCATTAATCAGCCACATTTCCAAGCATCGGGTAGTCGGGCTATCCTCGCTGGCCCATTTCGCTTTGGGAGGCGGCCAGTCGTTTGGAGAAACGAAGGGTGAAGATGAGAAGCGATGTCAAGAAGCTGTCTAATGTGTTCCGTGTACTTTCCGACGAGACACGCCTGAGATTGCTGCTGGCGTTGCAAGGAGGGGAGCGGAACGTGAGTGAGCTGTGCAAGAAGCTGCGGTTAGCTCAGCCTACCGTCTCCCACCATCTGGGCCTGCTGCGGATCCACGGGCTGGTCAAGAACCGCCGGAAGGGCAAGCTGGTGTATTACTCGCTGGACGGCAACACGTGCAGCCGAGCCGCCCGTGCTGTCAGCGTCATGCTGTAACGGCGGCAAGCTGGCTCTGGTGAATTGGCGTTTTTTTGCGCCCGCACGCGGTCCGTCGGCAAGCCGCTTTACAATCGGGCCGGCCTCCCGGACAATGACATCTCCGCCCAGTTGGGCCTGGAGTCCGGGATGTCCGAAGCACCGACCAGTCCGTTCTGTCCCATATACATCCTCCACGGGGAGAATCTGCACCTGCGCCGGCAGCGGCGGCGGGAGATCGTCGAGCGTTTCGTGGCCGGCGCCGACCCGGAGCTGGTGGTTGCGCACTTCGACGCCTCGGCCGAACTGGCGGAGGTCCTGGACGCGGCAAGAACCGCGCCCCTGCTGGGGTCCCGCCGACTGGTGATGGTTCACGACGCTGACGAGTTTGTCAGCGCCCACCGTCAACGGCTGGAGGCATACCTGGCCAACCCCTCCTCGGCCGGATCGCTGATGCTGTTGATGGACTCCTCCCCGGCCAAGACCAAGCTGGGCAAACTCGCCCGCAAGGTCGGCCAGGTGATCGATTGCGCCAATCCGGCCGATTCCGAGCTGCCGGCGTGGCTGGCCCGGGCCGCCTCCGCCCTGGACAAGCGGATCAGCAAGGACGCGGCCAGGCTGCTGGCCGGGTGGGTCGGCAACGACCTGGTCAGGCTGGAAAGCGAAATGGAAAAGCTCGCCCTGTACGCGGGTGGGCGCCCGAGCATCTCCGTCGAGGACGTGGCGGCGGTGGTGGCGGCGTCGGCCGGGGCGGCCCCCTTTGCCCTGGTGGATGCAATCGACGCCGGCCGGGCCGGCGAGGCCCTGCGCTTGCTGACTGCGGTGCTGACCCGCCGCGGGGAGGAGTTCCGCCTGCTGGGACTGCTCGCCTGGCATCTGCGGAGCCGGCGCGGCCCGCGCCGCCGGACGCCGGGGCGGACCGCCCGCCGCGGGGGGCCGGCCGGCGGGTTCCGCCGGCTGCTGGCGACCGACCTGGCGCTGAAGACCGGCGCCGATACCTTGCCCGCCATGCAGGCGCTGGTGGTGAATCTCTGCCTGTAGCGCCGCCGCCGGCGGGAAGAGTTCGACGGGAACGGCCGCGTCGGGCTGCCGAACCGTTGTTTCCTGCGTTTTAGGCTTTGGCGAACGGGCAGCGGTTGCAAATTCTGATCCTGCAATTTGTCCGGTCGGACTGGTCGCGGGCTCGGCCGGAGTTCCGGCACGACTTGGGCGTGGCCGTGGCCCTGCTGAAGGCCGACGGCTTCGACGTCGCCCTGGTGCCGCTGAGCGGCTACCAGCCGGTCCGTCTGCGCCGGGCGCTGAATGAGTATCGCCCCACGCACGTGTTCGTGGACATTCCGCCGACCCGGATCACCGCCGCCCGGCACATCATCGTCGACGTCGCCGAGCGCCGCCTGCTGCCGGTGACCGTCGCCGGCAGCTACGCCACCTGCCAGCCCGGGCAGGCCATCAGCATCCCCGGCGCGACCGCCCTGGTCCTGGGCGAGTACGAGGAGTCTCTGCTCGAACTGTACCGGTCCGTCCGCGACGGGCGGGCCGAGGCCGTCGCCGGCCCGGAGGAAACGCAATTCGCCGCCCGCCCGGAGCTGCCCGGCGTCTGGCTCAACAGCGAGGAGGGACTCATCCGCAACGAGCCGGCCCCGCTGGCAGCCGAGCCGGACCGCCTGCCCTTTCCCGACAGGGAGATATTCGACTACCAGCGGATCGTTCGCGACAGCCGGGAGGCGGCCTTTGCGGCCACGCGCGGCTGCGATCGGTGGTGCTCCTTCTGCCCGAACGACTGCTACATGGAGCTGTACGCCGGAAACGCCGCCACGCTTCGCCGGCGCAGCGTCGGCAACCTGCTGGAGGAGGTGGAGGCGGTCGTGGCCCGCTACAAGGGCATCCGGCGCGTCGTCTTTTGCGACCACGCCTTCGTCGCCGACGCCGACTGGCTCGGGCGGTTCGCCGAGCAGTACCCTCGCCGCTGCCGCCTGCCGTACCGCTGCCACGTCCGGCTGAGCTGCGCCGACGCCGGCGTGGCCGAGATGCTCGCCCGCAGCGGCTGCGAGGTCGCCGAGGTGGAGATCGGCTCCGGCAGCAGGTTCATCCGCGAGGAAATCCTGGCGCTGCCCACCTCGGAAGGGCAGATCCTCTCCGGCGTGGCCGCGCTGAAAGCGCAGAATCTGCGCGTCCACGGCCGGGTGTTCGTCGGGGCGCCGTACGAGTCCGAGGTCAGCGTGGGCGAAACGCTCGACCTGCTGGCCAGGTGCCGGTTGGACGCGGTGCGTCCTCGGGTGTTCTTTCCGGTGCCGGGGACGCGGGCGGCCGAGATGTGCGCCGAGAACGGCTGGATCGGCGGGGGAGGGGAGGGCTGCTTCCGCGCCAATCGCAGCGTGCTGGAGATGCCGTCCTTTCCGGCGCGCCGGATCGACGCGATCGCCCGCCGCTTCGAGTCGCTTCTGGGCCGCCGTCGCCGGCGCCTCCGCGGCCGGCTGGCGAAACTCCGCAGACTCGGCGCTCGCCGGCTCCACCTGTTCCGTCGGCGGCCTAGGGCCGGCGGCCGGCGGTAGCACCTGCCGGGGTGGACCGGCCTGGACGACCGGCCGCGACCGCGCCGGGGCGAATGGCGACCCGTTGATCCCCAGGTATTCCTTGTAGAAAAAATGCACCCACTTCGCTTGCAAGGGGAGGAAGCAGTGCGTATAATTCCGATGACTGACCGGTCAGTCATGGGCGACCGTGGGTTGCTGGCCCGTGTGCAGCGATCCGGCGGACCCAGCGGAGACAACCATCATGTCCGAGTCGAGCGGCTCATCTGATCGTCGTCGGCGGATCATGGCCGCGGCCGAGAGGGCTTTCGACGCCAACGGCTATGCCGCCACCACCATGGCCGCGGTGGCTGCCCAGGCAGACGTCGCTAAGGGCAGCATTTACAACTACTTCCGAAGCAAAGAGGACCTGTTCACGCAGGTCTGCCTGCAAATGCTGGCGCTCGGCCAGACCGACGTGGAGCAGTCGGCGGCTCAGCCGGCGCCCGCCTCGGAGAAGATCCGGCAGTTGGTGGATAGCTGGTACGGGCGGCTGGCTCGGTACAAGCTCTACGGCCGGCTGATGCTGGAGTTCTGGGCGACGGCGGCGAGGCAGAAGCTCCCCGGGGAGCTGGCCAAGGCCGTCGAGCGGACCACCAGCCAGACGGAGCGGCAAATACAGGCCATCATCGAGCAAGGCGCGGCGTCGGGGGAGTTCCGCAAGGATGCCAACGCCGCCGTGGCTGCCTCGCTGATCGTGGGCGTCCTGCGCGGCATGACGGTGCAGGCCATCGTTCTCGGGTCGAACGTTGACGAGGAGTTTGTGGCGGAGATGCAGCGCGACCTTTTGGCCAGCCTGACGGCCGGGGCGGGTCGGGCCGGTACGGACTAGCATAGAATGAGCGAGATGGAACAGAAGCCGGAAGTGGAAGCGGCGGGCGGGCGGCGATCCGGGCGGCTGGCTCGGAGGCTCCTGCCGGCGCTGATCGTGGCGGCGGCCGCGGGCGCTGTGGCGGTGGTGGCGCGGATGCCGGGTCGTGATGGCGACCCTCCGCCGACCGAGAGGCCGCCGGTGAACGTGAAGGTCGAGCTGGTCCGCGCCCTGCCGGCGCTGGCGGACACGATCACGCTGCCCGGCGTGACCGAGCCCAACCGCATAGTGAAGGTGCCGGCCGAGGTGAGCGGGCGGATCGAACGTATCGCCTGCGAGGAAGGCCGCCCGTGTCGGGCCGGCGATGAGCTGATCCGGCTCAACACCGACCTGCTCCAGGCCGACTACGACCGGGCCGAGGCCTCCTCCGAGTTCGACCAGCGCGAGTACGAGCGCGTCGCCGAGCTGCGCCGGGGCGGGGTCTCGTCGCCGGCCGAGCTGGACCAGATCGGCACCCGGGCCGCCGCCAGCGAGGCCGCCTTCGACGCGGCTAGGGCCTCCCTGGACCGGGCCGTCATCCGCGCCCCCATCGGCGGCATCCTCGACAGGGTGCCCGTGGAACAGGGCGAGTACGTCAAGCCGGGCGACGTGGTGGCCGAGATCGTCGACGTCGACGTGCTCAAGGTGGTGCTGGACGTGCCCGAGCGGGACGTGCACTTCCTGGACGTGGGGGCCGCCGAGGAGATCTTCGTCAGGGGCGGCGACGGCGAATACAAGGTCACCGGCAAGATCGGCTACATCAGCGAACTGGCCGACGCCGGCTCCCGCACCTCGCGGGTGGAGGTCGTCGTCGACAACAGGCCGGTCGCCGGCTCGGGCAGGGCGACGACGGCGCCGGCGGTGCTCTCGGCCGCCTCCGGCAAGCGCCCGCTGCGGAGCGGGCAGATCGTCCGCGCCCGCCTGACCCGCCGGGTGCTGAAGGGCGCGATCATGGTCCCGCTGGCGGCGGTGATTCCGCTGGAGGACGGTTACCTCGTCTACGTCGCCGAGGACGGCAAGGCCGAGAAGCGTCAGGTGCAGCTCGGGCTCATCAAGGGCAGGCGCATCCGGGTGCTTTCCGGGCTGACCGAAGGCGACCGGCTGATCGTCTCCGGGCACCGATACGTCGGCCCCGGCCAGCCGGTGGCCGTCGACGAGCAGAAAGGCGCCGTCCCCCAAGGCGCCGGGCGGGCGGCCGGGCGGTGAGGGCTTGAAGTGATTGTCTCTGACACAGCCATTCGCAATCGCACGACCGTCTTCGTGATGATGCTGCTGATCGTCGTGGCCGGCGGCGTCAGCTACTTCACGCTGCCGCGCGAGGCCGCCCCCGACGTGCCCATCCCCTACGTCCTGGTCACCACCGCCTATGAGGGCGTCGCGCCCGAGGACATGGAGTCCTCGGTGACGATGAAGATCGAGACCGAGCTGGCCGGCCTCAAGGGCGTCAAGGAGATCCGCTCCACCAGCGCCGAGGGGTTCTCCACCGTCCTCATCGAGTTCCTGCCGGACATCCGCATCGAGGACGCCCTCCAGTACGTCCGGGACAAGGTGGACCTGGCCAAGGGCGAGCTGCCCGTCGACGCCGAGGAGCCGGTCATCAAAGAGATCAACGTGGCCGAGTTCCCGATCATGATCGTGAGCATCTCCGGGTCGCTCTCGCCGGTGCGGCTGAAGGCCATCGCCGACGAGTTGGAGGACGCCATCGAGCAGATTCCCGGCGTGCTGAACGTGGACGTTCTGGGCGGGCTGGAGCGCGAGATCCGCCTGGAGATCGATCCGGACCGCGTCGCCACCTACGGGCTGACCATCCCGGAGCTGCTGAAGCTGATTCCCTCCGAGAACGTCAACATCTCCGCCGGCGGCCTGGAGACCCCCGGCACCAAGTTCAACGTGCGCGTGCCGGCGGAGTTCGCCGAGCCGGAGGAGGTGGATCATCTGCTGCTGGCCACGCGCGACGGCAAGCCCATCTACCTGGCCGACGTGGCCGCCGTCCGCGACACCTTCAAGGACCGCACGAGCTTTTCCCGGCTGGACGGGGCCGACAGCATCACCCTCAGCATCCAGAAGCGCATCGGCGCCAACATCATCCCCATTGCCCGGGTCGTCAAGCACATCCTGGCCGAGGCCGAGAAAGCCGCCCCGGCCGGCGTGAAGTTCGACATCACCATGGATATGTCCAGGGAAATCCACATGATGGTGGCGGACCTGGAGAACAACATCGTCACCGGGCTGGTGCTGGTGCTGGTGGTGCTGGTGGCGTTCATGGGCTGGCGGACCAGCATGATCGTGGCCCTGGCGATCCCCATGAGCATGCTGATCAGCTTCGCCGTGGTCCAGGCGATGGGGTACACGCTGAACATGATCGTGCTGTTCAGCCTCATCCTCGCCCTGGGGATGATGGTGGACAACGCCATCGTCATCGTCGAGAACATCTTCCGCCACCGGCAGCTCGGCTACGGGCGGATCGAGGCGGCGATGAAGGGCACCGGCGAGGTGGCCTGGCCGGTGATCACTTCCACGGGCACGACCATCGCCGCCTTCTCGCCGCTGCTGTTCTGGCCGGGGATGATGGGCAATTTCATGAAGTACCTGCCCATCACCCTGATCATCACCCTGTCCAGCTCGCTGTTCGTGGCGATGGTGATCAGCCCGACCGTCTGCTCGGTGGTCGGCGGCGGCGGGGCGGCGCGGAAGCCCCGGGGCGACCGGCTGGTGTTCCGGGCGTATCGACGGGTGCTGCGGACGGCCCTGGGGCACTGGGCGGTCACGCTGCTGCTGGCGGTGCTGCTGCTGGGCGGGCTGGGCGTAAGCTACGTCAAGTGGGGCCGGGGCACGGAGCTGTTCCCCAGCTTCGACCCGGCGCGGGCGTTCATCAACATCCGCAGCCCCCAGGGAACCAACATCCGCGAGTCCGACCGGCTGGCGCGAATCGCCGAGGGCCGCGTGGTCGGATACACCCGCGACCTCAAGCACGTGGTGGCCAACGTCGGCTCGGCCGGGGGCTTCAGCCTGACCGGCTCGGCCGGCGGGCCGCACGTCGCCAACGTCATGCTGATGTTCCACGACTTCGAGGATCGCCCCCGTCCGTCGGCGCTGGTGGTGGCGGAAATCCGCCGGGACCTGGCCGACGTGCCCGGGGCCGAGATCAAGGTGGAAAAGCAAAAGGAAGGCCCGCCCACCGGAGCGGCTGTCAGCATCCGCATCATGGGCGAGGACTTCAAGCGGCTGAAGGAAATCAGCGAACAGGCCCGCCGGCTCATCGCCGACGTGCCCGGGCTGGTCAACCTCCGCAGCGACCTGGAGCTGACCCGCCCGGAGCTGGTCTTCAAGGTCGACCGCCGGCGGGCCATGCTGCTGGGCGTGAACTCGCTGATCATCGGCAACTTCCTCAAGACGGCCGTGTTCGGCTCCAAGGTGAGCACCTACCGCCAGTTCAACGATGAATACGACATCACCGTCCGCCTGCCCCTCTCCCAGCGGGTGGACATCGAGGACCTCTTCCGCCTGTGCGTGCCCAACGCCGCCGGCAAGTCCATCCCGCTGTCCTCGCTGGGCGAGTTCGAGTACCGCGGCGGCTTCGGCACCATCCAGCGCGTCGACCAGAAGCGCGCGGTCACCCTCACCGGCGACGCCGAGGGCAGGCTGGGAGCGGACGTGCTGAAGGACGTGCAGCAGCGGCTGGAGAAGCTGGAGATGCCCGCGGGCTATCAAATCGAGTACGCCGGCGAGCAGGAGCAAATGGAGGAGGCCTCCAACTTCCTGTTCCTGCGGGCGCTGCCGCTGGCGCTGCTGCTGATCGTGATGATCCTGGTGATGCAGTTCAACACGCTGTCGGTGCCGCTGATCATCATGACGACGGTGATGCTGTCGTTCATCGGGGTGCTGGTGGGGCTGCTGGTCTGCGGCATGCCGTTCGGGATCATCATGACGGGCGTGGGGATGATTTCCCTGGCCGGGGTGGTGGTCAACAACGCCATCGTCCTGCTGGACTACACCCGACAGTTGCAGCGGCGGGGAATGGGCGTGCTGGCGGCCGTGGTCCAGGCCGGGCAGACGCGTCTGCGGCCGGTGCTGCTGACGGCCACCACCACCATCCTGGGGCTGCTGCCGATGGCCACGGGAGTCTCCTTCAACATTCACACCTTCCGGTTGATCACGCACAGCGAGTCCAGCCAGTGGTGGTCCAGCATGGCCCGGGCGGTGGTCTTCGGCCTGGGCTTCGCCACCATGCTGACGCTGATCGTGGTGCCGACGCTGTACGCCGCCCTGTACCGCGCGGCCGTACGCCTCGGCGCCGGCGGGCTGCAAAAGCCCGGCAGCGAGCAGCCCCCGCGCCAGCGCGAGCTGGTGGAAGGCTGATCGCCGCATAAACCTCTGGACGCCGCCGACGCCGTGGGGAATATTAGGGGGCCGTGAAAGTCGCTCACGTCATCACGCGAATGATCCTCGGCGGGGCCCAGGAAAACACCCTGCTGACGTGCGAGGGCCTCCGCCGCCGCGGGCATGAGGTCAGCCTGATCACCGGCCCGCCGCTGGGGCCGGAAGGCGAGCTGATGGAGCGGGCCCGCTCCGGCGGGTATGAGGTCATCCTGGTGAATTCCCTTCGCCGGGCGGTCAACCCGGTTCGCGACTGGCGGGCGTATCGGGCGCTGCTGCGGCTGCTGCGGCGGCTGGCGCCGGAGGTGGTGCACACGCACTCGTCCAAGGCGGGCATCCTCGGCCGGCGGGCGGCCGACCGCCTTCGCAAGAAGGCCGGCGGGGCGTTGGCGGGGATGAAGATCGTCCACACCATCCACGGGCTGCCGTATCACCGCTACAACAGCTTTCCGGCCAACTGGCTGTACGTCACGCTGGAGCGGCGGGCGGCGCGGCGATCGGACGCGATCATCTCCGTGGCCGACGCGATGACGCGGCAGGCACTCGCCGCCGGCGTCGGCGCGCCAGAGCAGTACACGACGATCTACAGCGGCATGGAGGTCGCGGACTTTCTGACGCGCCCCGCCGGCGCCGATGACTTCCGCCGGTCGCTGGGCCTGGGCGCGGGCGACGTGCTGGTCACGCAGGTGGCCCGCCTGGCGGAGCTGAAGGGCCACGATTTCATCCTGGACGCCGCCGCCAGGATTGCCAACCCGCGCGTGCAGTTCTGCTTCGTCGGCGACGGCCGCCGGCGGGCCCGAATCGAGCGGGCGATCCGCGCGGCGCATCTGGAAGGGCGCGTCCACCTGACGGGGCTGCTGCCGCCGGAGCGGATTCCCCTCATCATGCACGCCAGCGACATCGTGGTGCATTGCTCGCTGCGGGAGGGGCTGGCCCGGGCCCTGCCGCAGGCGATGCTGGCGGGAAAACCCGTCGTCAGCTTCGACGTGGACGGCGCGGCCGAGGCGGTCGGCTCCGATACCGGCGTGCTGCTGGAGCCGGGCGACGTGGCCGGGCTCAAGACCGCCATCGAGACCCTCGCCAAGGCCCCTGATCTCCGCCGGCGCCTGGGCGAGCACGGCCGGGACCGCGCCAAACAGCGCTTCGACCACAACCTGATGGTGGAGCGGATCGAGGCCCTCTACCGGCGAATAGCGTAGGCGGCGCCGACCGCCCGCGGGCGCGGGCCTTGGCGGAGTGCTACAATGCGTGCACAGTGGCTCCGCCCACGGCTGCCGCGCATTTCAACGGATGGGAACACGAATGACACGCCTGCCCGCCATCCTTCAGGCGGGAATTCTCACGAATTGCACGCCTGCCCGGCAGCTTTCAGGCAGGAATTAGGCGGAACTCGTTCGAGAAAAAGAGCCCATTCGCGGAATTCGCCGTAATTCGTGTGACGGAATGACCCAGTTTAAGGTAGGGCCGTTCTGTGAGAGGGAAGAGGGGGGAAATCTAGTGAACCACAAGAATTTGCTTGACGATAGTATCATTGAGTGGTACTATGCAGTGGATGGGCAAGCATGAACGGACCTTTGCTGCCATCTTTTCCGATCCGGTGCAGGCCAACATCACTTGGTCTGACACAGAATCGCTACTGCGGAATCTTGGTGCAAAGATGACTCAAGGCAGAGGTTCGAGAGTGCGAGTGGCGCCGAATGGCGTTCGAGCTGTCTTCCATAAGCCCCATCCGGCGAAGGAGATAAACAAGCCCACAATCAGATCGATAAGGCGGTTCTTGACGGAAGCAGGAGTCAACCCGTGATTGAGCACAAGGGATATACCGCGAGTATCGAATTCGATCCAGACGCCGAAATTCTGCACGGCGAGGTGCTTGGCATCCGCGATGTTGTGACGTTTGAGGGTCGTTCGGTTGGCGAGGCGCTCCAGGCGTTCCGGGAGTCCGTTGATGACTACTTGGAGTTCTGCGAGGAGCGAGGAGAGAAGCCGGACAAGCCTTATTCTGGCAAGTTCATGATCAGAATCGGGCCCGATTTGCACCGACGAATTACGATGGCCGCTCGTGCGTCCAAAATGAGCATCAACACGCTGGTGGCCAAGTGCCTAAGGGACGCTGTTTCC
>Ga0315541_1002819_pt1 | contig 13935 bp, 12 predicted proteins | sample SalMarSW160190MG_FD_203095 | JGI IMG/M metagenome (GOLD analysis project Ga0315541, IMG submission 203095) | Salt marsh sediment microbial communities from the Plum Island Ecosystem LTER, Massachusetts, United States - Salt Marsh Sediment SW1601-190 ...
CTTCAAATCGGATGCTCCGCCGCCGTGATCGTGATGTCGCTCGCGCTGACCGGCAACGCTCTGGCCGCGGGCGTCGAGAGCATCGTCATCGACACCGACCGTAGCGTCAACTGCGCCTCGCTGGAGACGATTGTCGCCGACGTCACCCGCGGCTGCAAGGGAGACCAGGAGCGGGCCGTCGCCATTTACGACTTCATGGTCCGCATGATGTGGATGCACTACGACTACGACCTGCCGAAGGAGATGGAGAAAGGCCGGATGCGATCGGTGACGGACCCGCTGAAGGCCCTGAACGTCTACGGCATCGGCGGCTGCGGGATGCAGTCGGTGGTCTTCTCCACGCTGCTGAAGGCCGCGGGCCTGGAGCCTCGCCAGGTTGCCCCCGGCTTCGCCCACATCTCCAACGAGGTTCGCTGGGGCGGCAAGTGGCACTGGATGGACGTGTGGCTGCCGCTGTACCTGCTCGACGAGAAGGGCGAGATCTACTCCTACGACGAGCTCATGGCCAACCGCGCCCTGATTACCAAGGCTGTCAAGGAGGGGCGGCACTCGCCCAACTTCATGTATAACCCCGGCTCGGACACCCGCACCATGCTCGGCGCAAAGCCGCACCGCGCGCTGGGCTCGGGAGCGCGTGAGGTCAACTACGTGGAGAACCTCCGCCTGCGCCCGGGCGAGCGCGTCACCTGGCTGTGGGACAACGTCGGCAAGTGGTACTTCCCCGGGGAGAAGTTCGCGTTCCCGGCCTTCAAGTTCCCGGCCGATAGGAACGCCAAGCGGGCCTTCCCCTACTGGGAGCCCTACCGCAAGGACCTGGTCGGCGGGTCTCACCCCTGGTCCAAGGTCTATTACCGCTACTACGGCAACGCGATCTTCGAGCATCGGGTGCCGCTGACGAAGGACGGGCTGGCTGGCTGGGGGGCGAAGCTGACGAACGTCGCCGAGGTGGCGGCCGGGGCCGACGACCCGAAGACAAATGGCCCGGTCGTCGGCGTCGGTTGCCGGGATGCGACGGCTCCGGCGGTCATCGAGATCCCCTTCGACCTGCCTTACGTCATCGCCGACTCCCAGATCGAGTGCGACGCCGAGCCCGCCGCCGGCGGGAATGTCACCTTCGCCTACTCCCTCGACGGCGGCAAGACCTGGAAGCTCGCCGCCTCCGGTGGCGAGCCGGGCAAGCCCGCCCGCAAGTTCAGCATCGGCAGGCCCAACGCCAGGAAATATCCCGCCGGCACCACCAGCGGACAATACGCCTACCGCCTGCGGATCACGCTGGCGCCCGGCAAGGGCATCGGCGCGATCAAGCGGCTGACCGTTACCAACACCACCATGCTGAACTTCTACTCCCGCCCGCAGCTCGAGGTCGGAAAGAACGTGGTCACCGTGGCCGCCGCCGCCGGTTCACCGCTGGACAAGACGCCCCTGGAGATCACCTGGCGCTGGCTGGAGGATTGGAAGGACGAGAAGAGCTTTACCCACAAGGTCGCGCGCAGCGGCCAGAGCTGCGTCATCCAGGTCGGCGGGACCAAGCGGCCGAAGATGAAGTCCATCACCATCCACTGCCCGCTGCGATGAGGAGTCCGCCGCCATGGGGAAAGAGCTGAGCCGAATCGTCGTCCGAACCGACCACAGTGTGGACTGCTCCAGCCCGGCCAGCATCGTCGCCGACGTCTGCCGAGGCTGCCGCAGCGACCGCGACAAGGCCGTGGCCATTTACAATTTCCTGGTCCGCACCGTGTACATGCCCAACCACTCCCATCGCCCGGTCGAGCCGGCGGACGAGGCCACCCGGCGAAAGGTGGGCCTGGACCTGTGGTTCGTTAACGACCCGATCAAGTACGTGACGGTTTATGGCTGCTGCGGCTGCGGGCCGCAGGCGCACCTGTTTGCGACCCTCCTGGGCCAGGCGGGGCTGTCGTGCAGGCTGCTCGCCCCGGGCTTCGGGCACGTCAGTACGGAGGTTCGGTGGGGCGGCAAGTGGCACTGGCTGGACGTCTGGCTGCCGGCCTACGTCACCGACGGCACGGGTGAGATCTGCTGCTACGACGAGCTGATGGCCGACCGCTCGCTGGTCGCCGACGCCCTGGCCGAGGGCCGCGCTTCGGGGAACTTCATCTGCAACCGCCGCGATCACCTGCCGGCCGTCATCCATGCCGGGAGGCACAAGCCCGGCGGGCGGGCCGGATACCGCCAGACGACCGTCGAGGACCTCCGCCTGCGCCCGGGCGAGTCGTGCACTTGGCTGTGGGGCAACGTCGGCAAGTGGTACTGGCCGGCGGCGTACTACCCCGGCGAGCTTCCCTGCGGCCCGGCGTTCAAGTACACCGGCGACCGGCACTGCGCCGACGCCTTCGAGCACTGGCGCCCGTACCGCAAGCTCATCCGGCACGGGCCGCACGCGCCGGACAACGTGTACTACCGGTATTACGGCAACGCCATCTTCGAGTGCTGCCCGCCTCTGACGCGGCGCGGGCTGAAGGGCGTGGGCGCGAAGCTGGAGCACGTCGCCTTTGCCGGCGGCGGCGTCCGTTGCGGGAGGGCGCCGAAGGGCGGCGGCGCGGCCGTCGGCAGCATCGAGATCGATTTCGCCCTGCCGTACGTCATCGCTGACACCGAGATCGCCGGCACCGCCGACGTACCCTGCGGGGCCATCAGCTTCTGCTATTCCCTCGATGGCGGCCGAAACTGGCTGCTGGGAGGGGAGGTGAGAAAGAGCGGCAGCTTCGGACCCATCCACATCGGCCGGCCCAACACCTACGAGTATCCTGCGGGCAGCACGACGGGGCGGTATGGCTTCCGGCTGCGCGTGGTGCTCCGCGGCGGGGAGGCCGGCAAGGCCGCCACCCTGAAGTCCATGATCTTCACCAACACGACCATGCTGAACTTCTACTCCCGGCCGTGGCTGGAGGTGGGAGCGAACACAGTCACCGTCACCGCCCTAGGGGGCAAGGCCGTGAGGGCGGCGCCGCTGGAGGTCACCTGGCGGTGGCTGGAGGACTGGAAAGACGAGAAGAGCTTCACCCACAAGGTCGCCAGGAGCGGCGCGAAGGCCGTCATTAAGGTCGGCGGCAGGAAGCGCCCGAAGATGAAATCCATAACCATCGCCCGCCCGGCCGCGGGGCCCGGGCGGAATGACGAATGACCAAGCCCGAATGACGGGCCACGAAGCCCCCGCCTCTTCGACGTTCGGCCTTCGGGGCTGTCTGGTCGTTGGGGTTTGGCTATGGGTCATTCGCCAGTGGCTGCCCCGATGAAAGGAGTTGGTTATGCACGAGTGCGCATTGATTCTTCTGGTTCTCACCATGTCGACGGCTGTCGGCGCCGCCGGCGTCGAGAGCATCGTCGTCGACACCGACCGCAGCGTCAACTGCACCTCGCTGGAAACGATCGTCGCCGACGTCACCCGCGGCTGCAAGACGCAGCAGGACAAGGCGATCGCCATCTACAACTTCATGGTGCGGGCCGTGTGGATGGACTGGCACTCCCACCGCCCGCTGGAGATGAAGAACATCCAGTACCAGGGCAAGCGCCAGGACAAGCTGGTGTTCGCCAACGACCCGATTAAGTACATCGTGGTGTACGGCTTCTGCGGCTGCGGGCCGCAGGCGGGCGTCTACGGGGCGCTGTGCGAGGCCGCCGGGCTGAAATTCCGGCAGCTTGACCCCGGCTTCGGGCACGTCAGCGGCGAGGTCTTCTGCGAGGGAAAGTGGCGCTGGCTGGACGTGTGGCTGCCGGCCTACGTGACCGACGGGAAAGGCGAGATCTACTCCTATGACGAGATCATGCAGGATCGGACGCGCTTCACCAAGGCCAGGGACGAAGGCCGCTGCCCGGTCAACTTCATGGTCAACTACAGCGCGGACGTCAACGCCGTAAAGAACGCGAAGAACCACAAGGCCGGCGGCCGGCCGTACTCGCAGAAGCACGTCGAGAACCTCGCCCTCCGTCCAGGCGAGTCGGTCACCTGGCTGTGGGGCAACGTGGGCAAGTGGTACTCGCCGGCGGGCCCGTACCTGGGAAGGCACCTCGACCGCCAGTTTCCCTCCGGCCCGGCCACCAAGTTCGCCAACGAGCGCGTCCTCAAGGACGCCTTCGGCTACTGGGAGCCGTACGCCAAGACGATTCCGGACGGCCCGCGTTCGAGGTGGAACAAGACCTACTACCGCTACTACGGCAACGGGATCTTCACCCACCAGCCGGCGCTGACGAAGCAGGGCGTCGACGACTTCGACATGAAGCTGGACAACGTCCGCCCCCTGCCCGACGGCGGACTGGCGCTGACCGGGGGCGCCGGAGGGCGCGCCGAGCTGAGCTTCAAGCTGCCCTACGTCATCGCCGACACTGAGATCGAGGGCAGCGCGGAAGTGGGCAACGGGGGCGGGCTGAGCTTCTGCTTCTCCACCGACGGCGGGAAGACGTGGCTGCTCGGCGGGGAGGTCAAGACCAGCGGCGAGTTCGGCCCCATCCGGATCGGCAAGCCCAACACCTACGAGTTCCCCGCCGGCTCGACCAGCGGGCAGTACGGCTTTGCCCTGCGGATTGTTTTCCGCTGCGACGCCGACAGAAAGCCGGCGGTGCTCAAGAAGCTGAAGGTCACCAACACCACCATGCTGAACTTCTATTCGCGCCCTTGGCTGGAACCGGGCAGGAACAAGGTGACCGTCACCTGCAAGAGCGCCCGCGCCCTGGCCGCCACGCCGCTGGAGGTCACTTGGCGGTGGGTGGAAGGCTGGGACACAAAAGACCCAAAGGCAAAGTCCTTCCAGCACAAGGTCACCAGGAACGGAGCGGAGTCCACCGTCCAGGTTGGCGGGACCAAGCGGCCGAAGATGAAGTCCGTGACCATCTCCTGCCCGGCCCGATAGCCCGCCGCTGACCGCCTTGCCGACCGGCCCCGGCGGCGCGCGACACGCCCGGCCGAATTGGTACAATGGGCGTTCGCCGAGGCTCCGGCGACGGCTTGTCTCGGCCGGCCTGCCCGACAGATGGTAGGCGGGCGGCATGGTGATGAACCAGCTTGACTTTGACATCGTGGTCATCGGCGGCGGCCACGCCGGGGCGGAGGCCGCCTGGGCGGCGGCGCGTCTGGGCGTGCGGACGGTGCTGGCGACCATGCGTCGCTCGACCATTGCCCAGATGTCGTGCAACCCGGCCATCGGCGGCGTGGGCAAGGGCCAGATCGTCCGCGAGATCGACGCCCTCGGCGGACTGATGGGCATCGCCGCCGACGCCACGGCCATGCAGTTCCGCATGCTCAACCGCTCCAGGGGCCCGGCCGTGTGGGGGCCGCGCTGCCAATCCGACCGGCATGCCTACGCAGCGTTCGTGCAGAAGCTTTTGGCGGGCCTGGAGAACCTGACGATCCTCGAAGGCGAAGTTACGGATATCGTCACGGAGGACGGCTGCGTCGTCGGGGTAAGAGTGAGCGCCGCCCGGGAGGGAGAGGCCGTCGGGTCCAGCTCCGGGCAAATGGAGCTTTCCTGTCGGGCCGTGATCCTCACGGCCGGAACGTTCCTGGGAGGCCGGATGCACTGCGGGGACCGGATCTGGCCCGGCGGGCGCTACGGCGAGCCGGCGGCCGAGACGCTCGGCCGATCGCTGCAAGCCCTGGGCATCCGATTGGGCCGGCTGAAGACCGGAACCTGCCCCCGCGTCGCCAGCGAGAGCATCGACCACGAGAAATGCACCCGCCAGGACGGAGATGATTCGCCCGTTCCGTTCTCATTCATGAACGATCGGGTGGACCTGTGGCAGATTCCGTGCTGGCTGACCGCCACCAATGCCACGATCCATCAAGCCATCCGGGACAACCTCCCGCGGCTGCCGCTGTTTTCCGGGCAGATCCAATCCACCGGGCCGCGTTATTGCCCGTCGCTGGAGCTGAAGGTGTATCGTTTCGCCGAAAAGGACAGCCACCAGGTATTCCTGGAGCCCGAGGGGCGGCAGACCAACTGGGTGTACCTGAACGGCGTTGCCACCTCCGTGCCGGTCGACTTACAGGAGTTCATCGTGCACAACCTGCCCGGTTTGGAGCGGGCCGAGGTGCTTCGCTGGGGCTATGCCATCGAGTACGACTTCGCCGACCCGACGCAGTTGAGGCCGACGCTGGAGGCCAAGCAGGTAGGGCGGCTGTTCCTTGCCGGCCAGGTCAACGGCACCACCGGCTACGAGGAAGCTGCCGGACAGGGCCTGATCGCCGCGGTCAACGCCGTGGCCGGGCTGCGCGGCTTGGCGCCGCTGATTTTGCGGCGCGACCAGGCGTATATCGGCGTCATGATCGACGATCTGGTCACCAAGGGCGTGGTCGAGCCGTACCGCATGTTCACCAGCCGAGCCGAGCACCGCCTGCTGCTGCGCAGCGACAACGCCGACCGGCGGCTCACGCCCGTCGGCCGGCAGATCGGGCTGGTGGATGAAGGCCGGTGGGGAAAATTCTCCGCCAAAAGGCAGGCGGCGGGTGAGGCCGAGGAATTGTTCCACGCCGTCCGCATCGACCGGAAAACTCTCGCCCAAGAGTTGGCCATGCCGGGCGTGGGCGTCGAGCAGCTCCTGGTCGGCGGCCCAGACGGACGGGAGCCGCGGGCCTCGCGCCGGCTGCGGACGTTGCTTTCCCTCTGGCGCGAGCATCGCGACGCCCTCCAGACGGTTGCCATCGATTGCCGCTACGCCGGCTACGTCGCCAGGCAGCGCGCCGCGGCCGGCAAGCTGGTGGAGCTGGAGGAGAGGGTGATCCCCGAGCGGCTGGACTACTCGGCCGTGCCGCACCTGCGGGCAGAGGCCAGGCAGCGTCTGAAGTCCATCCGCCCCAAGACGCTCGGCCAGGCCCTGCGCGTCAGCGGCATCACGCCCGCCGACATCACCGTGCTGATGATTCACTTGGCCGGGAGAGCCAGAGCCTAACCGGCGCAGTACGACCCTGTGAACATGGGAAATCTGAGGAATCTGCGCGCCCTTTCCCGGCCGACTGAGAGGCAAAGAATTCCGGCGAAGACCCGCCCGGAATCGAGAAAACGCGCGCACGCCCTGTTACTACGGACACTTACCGGACATTGCGATTTCCAGCAATCATTGAACGGATCGGGCATTCCTGACCGATATTCCAACAGCAAGGACGGGATCGAGGGAGCCTGAAGGATCGGGCTCCGGCAGTTGGTACAGGCAGGCCGGCGCGTGGCCCATGCACTCCAACACGCACCCAGCGCCAAGGATGGCAGGCGGGTGAATTTTTGCGCCTGCATGTGGCCGCGTCTCCGGTTGATTGGACTGGAAAATGGACCAAGGCAATCGCAAGTCGACTTCGGCCAAGAACGGACGTCGCCCGGCGAAGGCCGGGGCGGCAGGGCGTGGCCCGCGCCGGGCTAAGCGGGCCAAGAAGGCGGGCGAGCCGGCTGAATGGATCCGCAAGGCGCGAAAGCTGCCTCCCGTCCGGAAGGACCTGGTCCGCCGCGTAAAGGCCGAAATCGCCGCCGGCAAGTACGAGACCCCCGAAAAGCTCGAGATAGCGATACAGCAGCTTCTGGACGGTCTAATGCAGGAATGACCCCGGCCGAGCAAGGCCGCCAGCGCAAATCGAAGACAAGCCCCAAGACGATCTTGCCGATAGTATGGATACCTCCGTCGGGCGCGCCAAGCCCGGCTGGCGCTCGCCAGGGCCTTTGCTCATGAGCGCGAAACGAAAGGACAGACCCCTCCCAGAGGCCAAGTCGATGAGCCGCCAAGAGCTCGTCGAGGGCATCCTCAGGATGAAGTGCGACTTCCCGCTCGACTTCACCGCCGAGTACCTCAGCGGCCTGGCGATGGAAAAGCTGCGTCACCTGTACCTGGCCCTGCGCCCACTGACGAACCAACAACAAGGACCGCCCGCCGGCGCGTGACGGCCGGTGGGGACGATGCGGGCGCCGGATCGCCAACGGGGGGATTCGCCCGTGAACCAAACGGCCTTTTCAGGTCCGCTTTCCCAGTACCGCGATGCCGTAGCGGTCGGCCGAGGCCAGCGCGTCAGGCTTGTCGAGGATGATCGTCCTGCCGGCCTCGAGGACCAGACAGATGCACCCGGCGGCGCGCAGACGTTTCATCGTGTCCGGCCCGACGGTGGGCACGTCGAAGCGCATGTCCTGATCGGGCCGGGCGACCTTCACCAGTGTCCAACCGCCGCTGCGGCAGAGCCGGCCGGCACGGTCGATCATCTCGTCGGTTCCCTCCATCGCCTCGACCGCGATGATGTCGCCTTCCTTGACCGCCAGACACTGGCCGATGTCCAGGTCGGCGCTGCGGCGGGCGATGCGAAAGCCGAATTCCACGTCCGCCTCCGCCGATCGCGGAACCGCCCGTTTCGTCATCAACCCCTCGCTGGCAAGATGTTCGCGACAGTATTCCACGCTGGACATCAGTCTGATGCCCTCCCGTGCCAGCTCGTCGGCCACTGCCAGCAAGACGGCGTTATCGCGCCGGTCGTGCCGCAGCCGTCGGTACCACAACCTGGCCGTGCGGAGATCCGGCAGGTACCGCAGGAGCCGAAGCGGCGAATACATGTCCGCTTTCCGCACCCCGCCGGCGAGAATGGCCTCGCGCACCCGGTGCCGGCGCAGCAGCCCGATCCACCTGCTGATGCGGGCCACGCCCGCCCAGGCGAACTCATCGGCCAGCTCGCGCAGGGTCGAGTCAGCCTGGCCGCGAAGGCCCACCACGATCAGGGGCCGCGCCGTCCGCCGGACGCCCCGGGCAATCAGCACGGGCAGCCGTCCGCGGCCGGCGATCAGCCCAAGTGGTTCGGCGGTCTGACTCACGTGTCCTGCCCGTTGGACGCCTCGCCTTGCGCCTGGAGCTTTGCCACCTCAGCCGACAGCTTCCGCAACTTCTCCCGGAAGGCCGGAAGCTGGCTCAGCAAAGAATACACCCGCCGGGCCTGGGCCCGCGGAATCGCCGGGGCCCCCATCACGTCCTGGCCGCTGGGAACGTCATCCACGACGCCGGCCTGAGCGGCCACGCCCACGTTGTCGCCGATGGTCCTGTGCCCGACAACACCGCTCTGTCCGCCGAAGACGCAGTAGTCTCCGATGGTAGTCGAGCCGGCCACGCCCGACTGGGCCACGAACAGGCAGTGCCGGCCCACCCGGGTGCCGTGCCCGATGGCGACGAGATTGGAGAACTTCGTTCCCGCGGCAATCACGGTTGGGCCCACAGTGGCCCGGTCGATGGTGCAGCAGGCGCCGATCTCCACATCGTCGCCGATCTCCACCCAGCCGGCGGCGGGAATCTTCTCATGCCGCCCGGCGTGCGTGGCGTAGCCGAGGCCGTCCTGGCCGACGACGGTGCAGGCGTGAATGGCGACCCGATCGCCCAGAATCGTCCCTTCGTAGAGGACCACGTTGGGATACAGCACGCAGTCGCGCCCGATCTTGCAGTCGGCGGCCACGAAAACGCCGGGATACAGCACCGCGCCGTCGCCGATCTCCGCGTTCGCCCTGACCGTGGCGAACTGGGCCACCGCGACGTTGGGGCCCAGCCGTGCGGTCGGATCCACCCGGGCCAAGGCGTCCACCCCGCTGAAGGGGTGCTCGCGGAAACCGTATAGAAGCACCATCGCCTCGCGGAAGGCGAAATACGGATCGTCGCAGCGGATGAGGCTCTGGCCGGGCCCATCGTAGTCGGTCGAGACGATCACCGCGGCCGCGGCGGTGGTGGACATGAACTTTCTGTACCGGGCGTTGGCCAGGAAGGAAACTTCGTCTTCGCTGGCCTCGGCGAGTCCGTTTGCCCCGCGGACCAGCTTCCCGGCCTCGCCGGAGAGGCTGCCGCCGAGCCTGTCGGCCAGTTCGCCCAGCGTGATTTCCTTGGCTTTGGCTTTGTCCATGGCGAGAGTGAAGGTAATGCCGCCGGCGGACGGCGTCAAGGACGGTAAGTGTCCGCCAGCGACGGCGCCCGCCGACGGGCGGCTGCGGCGGGATTGTCCGACCCGCACGGCGCCTCGGCATGGTCGTGGTCCCGGACGGCCTTCGGCCATGGCCTGCGACATATCTACCTGTGGCGAAAGGCCCTGCCGGTGGCAGTCGGCCCGCCGAGCCGTAGTGCAGCGCCGCCGTCGGCAGGGAACAACTTGTAACCTTTGACGAAATGGGCATTCGCAGTTATGATAGTATCAGAGCCGTGGTTTCTGGAGGCGGAGGTGAACCCATCCCGGCAAAAGCGTGTCGTGGCACTTATTGGTCCGGGTGCGCACCAGCCGGAGCTGCCTGATGCGGTCGAGGGGGTCTGCTGCACCAGCGGGTACGAGGCCGCGGCCGAGCTGCTGGTCGCTCCCGCTTCGGCGCTGCTGGTGGACCTGGGTCGAATCACCCGGTCTCACGTGCGCCTGCTGGACATCGCCGGGCGGGTGGGCGTGCCCGTTGTGGCGTTCGGGGCCATCTCGGCCACCCTCAACGGAGCGACGCTGGCAACGGTGCGACTGGTCAGCGCCGAGAACGTATCCGCGGCGCTTGCGGAGGTCCTCTCGGCTGCCGGCGTGTACGAGCCGTCCGAGCGGGACCTGGCCGACCGACCGACTCCGGCCGGGCCGCAGCCGCCCGCCGAGCGGCTCACGCGGGCCGAACTGGACGCCCTGATCGAGGAGAATCAGTGAACCAGGGCGACGAGAAAACCTTGCTGCTCTCAGATAAGCATGTGGCCGCCGAGCTGGCGTCGCTGATGCCCTCGGAGGACTTCGTGCACCGGGCCGACGCCTATGACGCCCTGGAGGAGCTCGCCCGCAGGGGGTATCGAGCGGTGATCCTTACCCACCCGTATCCGGAATTCGCCGCCCTGGTTCAGGCGATTCGCCGCCTCCAGCCGGCCGCGGCGACCTTTGCGATGTGCTCGCCGGGCGGCGAGGCCAACCTGCGCCTCCTGGGCTTGAAGGAACTGGACGATTATTTCATCTACCCGCCTTCCAGGGCCGAACTCGAACGGGCCCTGCACCCCGGTCGGCCGGGCGTGCCGCCGGCCGGGGCCGCCCCCGAGCGGGCCGACCTGGCCCCGCAGGAAATCGTGCAGTTGGTTGAAGCGGCTAACTCCGTGGCCGACCTTGCCGAACAGGTTCAGCGGCTGGTGGGCAAATGGACCGGCCTGAACGTCCGCTGGGCCGGCGCGAACGAAGACCCCGGCGGCGGCGAGGAGCTCCTGCTGCTCGATGGTGATCCACCGTCGGTCCTGGTTACCGACAAGCCGGGTCAACTGGCGCCCGGGCTGCGGAGGAAACTTCAGACGCTGCAAATCCTCCTCGGACCCGTGGCCGGACAGGCCCGCCGGACCGAGACACTCCACCGGCTAGCCATTACCGATTACCTCACCGGTGCCTACAACCGGCGGTACTTCTACCGCTTCACGGATCAACTGCTGGGGCGGGCACAGTCCCAGCGGTCGCGGGTGACGCTGCTGCTGTTCGACATCGACGACTTCAAGCGCTACAACGACGCCTACAGCCATGCCGCCGGCGATCAGATCCTCCGGGAGGCGACCGCGCTGATGAGGCAGGTCACCCGGGAGCACGACATCGTCGCCCGCATCGGGGGCGACGAGTTCGCCGTCCTGTTCTGGGACGCCGAGCCCCCTCGCCGGCCCGACAGCCAGCATCCGCAGGAGGCCTTCGCCCTGGCCGGCCGGTTCGTGGATGCCCTGGCCAAACACGAGTTCGACTCCCTTGGCCCCGAGGCAAAGGGCGTGCTGACGATCTCCGGCGGGCTGGCAACGTTCCCCTGGGACGGGAACACTTGCCGGGAACTGCTGCGACACGCCGACGGGGCCCTCCACCAGGCCAAGGAGTCGGGCAAGAACGCCATCTACCTGGTCGGGCGGGGGCCGATCAATCAGGCTCTGCAATAGTAGGCCCGCCTGGAGAAAGCATAGCGGCCGGCCCGGACGATGGCACGGGCGGCCATGCGGGGCAACCGGCCTGCTAGCGACTGTCCTCGAAGTGCCGCCAGACCTTTATCGCGTAGGAGGCGAAGTACGCCCCGTCGTCAGCGATCGCGCCCGGCTGGGTCAGGCAGTTGGCCGCAACGGTCCCGTCGTCGCGCAGAGTCCGGACCGCGCCGTTACCGTACAAGACGTTGAACTTCTCGGCGTGGCACCATCCGGCGCGGACCTCGTAGGCGATCAGGCCCGTCTTGGGCACGGGCGGCTTGGAGTAATCCTGATACCAGAACGTATCCGCCATGACCGGCACGTCCACCCAGTTGACCGTGCGCGCCTGGTCGGTGTCAGGATCGATCTCGCGATAACTGACGTCCGTCCGCAGGTACGGCACGGTCACCAGGTCCTTGCCGACGGGAAATGGAAAGCCGCTACCCGCTTCTATGTAGATCCCCAGCAGGCCGAGGCCGCTCCAGTTGGCCAGCTTGGGCACCTGGTCGAAGATGTCTTCGCTGTAGAGCATGCGCAGGCAATAGGTGCTGAACTTGGAACTGTAGGGAAAGTAACTTTTCGTCGGGTCGTCGGGCGAGCATTCGGCTCCCGGACAGATCAAGTGTCTCCGCGCAACCAGCCCGTCGGCCACGAGCCGTCCGAGATTGACGTTTTCCACGGCGTGCCGGGAGAAACAGTCCGGATCGCCGCTTTGACTCATCCCGCCCCAGTGCCCGCTGAGCGGGAGATTGCCCAAGTAGTCGCTGAAGGCAAAGCCGGGAAGCCGGTTCCGACGGCTGGCAGTGTAATGGTTCAGTCCGACGGACACGGCTCGCATCTGGACGGCGCAGGCCGCCAGCCTGGCTTGCGCCTTGACCTCCGAAAGCGACGGGAGCAGCACCGCCACCAGCAGCGCGATCACGGTCAGGACGACCAGCAGCTCGATGAGGGTGAAACCGAGGCGCCGGCAACCGGCCGTATCCTGGACTACGGACCTCGCCGGCGCCTGAAATGACCGTCGGCCAAACACCCTAGATCACGCCTTTCAGAATTGCAGACCCCTGTAGGATCAGGTGCTGCGTCGGTGGTGTCAACATTATGTCACCCTAAATCGCCGCCGTTGGCGCAAAGCTTGTGTGTGATGGCGTTTTCGCCGCTCTCGGCGGCCGTGATTGCCGGGCGCGACAAAACTCGGGATGAGTTCAATCCGCCAGGCAGTTGACTGGCGGGCCTCCGGCCGCTATCTTGTTAGTCAGTCCTCCAGCAACAGGAACGAAAGCGCATGACGATTCAGAATTGGTCAGACGAAATTATTGTTGCCGAGATGGCCGACGACCCTCAGTTTGCCGACGAGATGGCGGCTCTGGCGGAGATGCTTGCCGGAAAGGGCGCCAACGTCGTGCTGAACCTGGGAGCTGTCAGTTTCATCAACTCATCGAGCATTTCCAGGCTGCTTCGCCTGCGAAAGCAGATGCTCGCCAGCGGCAAGCGACTGATCATTTGCGGCGTCAATGACCAGGTCGGGGGCGTCTTCGTGGTGACGGGACTGGACAATATCTTTGAGTTCACCAAGGACGTGGCGACCGCCCTGACGAAGTTGCAGCTCGCCCAGGGCCAAGCGACCACGAGTTGATGGCGGCACGGCCGGTGAGTCGGCGCCAAAGGCGGCCTCGGGCCCGATCCGGCTGGCCGATGTCCTCGCTGCTGGCGGCTCATTTAGGCTTGCATCGGACGCGCCGGGGGCTATAATTCTGCTTTTCGGGCGGTTAGCCAAGAGAAAGGAACCGTGGATTTAGCATGATCAGGGTCAAGGCCAGAGGCAACGAATCGGTGGAGCAGATGTTGCGCCGGTTCAAGAAGATGTGTGAGAAGGAAGGTCTTACGAAGGACATCAAGCGCACCAGCTATTACGAGAAGCCTTCGGAACGACGCCGTCGCCGCATGCGCAAGAGCGTGAAGCGGCAAATGCAGGATGATAAGGGACGAGGCGGCCCGCGCTTTAGGTAAAGAGTCAGGGAGACCATCAATCCACGAGCCCGGCCGCGGACGCCCCAGGCG
>Ga0315541_1002820_pt1 | contig 13930 bp, 10 predicted proteins | sample SalMarSW160190MG_FD_203095 | JGI IMG/M metagenome (GOLD analysis project Ga0315541, IMG submission 203095) | Salt marsh sediment microbial communities from the Plum Island Ecosystem LTER, Massachusetts, United States - Salt Marsh Sediment SW1601-190 ...
TTCGTTTGCAGCGTTGACGATTGCGTCTGTCTTCATATCGGTAATGTCACCTTCGACTAACTCAAGAACACTTTTTCCTATATTTACCTTCATAAGCTAACATCCTAAATGTTCTTCTATTAATAGATTACCGGATACATACCGCATTGAAAGAAAAATTTCTGCATAGTGGATGAATAATAGATGGTCGAAGGGTTTGGCTATAGCCGTTTTATGATAATGGATTAGTGAGTTTACTGCCACAGGTTGAAGGTAGTGAAGAAACTCAAAGACCTTAGTTGCGGCTTGAACTGCCTGTAAGAGCTTGCTCTTCAACAGCTTTATTGAGAACCTCACCATTAATCATCACATTTTTCAAAACCAGGTTCTTAACACCGATAAGCATGTTGGGTTTTTCAACGTTATTGAACGTGCAATCCTTCAGGCGGATATCGGTTATCGGTGAACGGTCATACCCTTTAATTAACAATGCGTATTCACTTTTCTTAGAGGTGATGTTTTTCAAGTTTATATTCCGAACTGTCGGAATATAATTACCAGTATCACCTTCTCCGTAATAGAAATTGATTTTCAGTACAGCCTCATCCACCTGACCGACGGTGATATTCCTTAGGTAAACATTCTCCACAAAACCACCGCGAACCGAGTTGGTCTTGATCCGCAATGCACGATCCAAATTCGGGCTAGCCATTGTGCAGTTTTCAGCAAAAATATTTCTTGCACCTCCTGTCATTTCACTGCCGATGACTACTCCACCGTGCCCATCTTTCATTTCACAATTTTGAATAATGATATTTTCACTTGGTACATTCACCCGTCTGCCATCGTTGTTTCTGCCTGACTTTATGGCAATACAGTCATCTCCTGTGTCAAAATAGCTGCCTTTAATAAGAACATCTTTGCACGATTCCAGATTGCACCCATCGTTGTTGGGGCCATAGCCAATGACTTTTACATTTCTGACAATGACATTTGTTGAAAGCACAGGATGAATATGCCACATAGGGGAATTTTTGATTGTTACATCTTCTATTAGAACGTTTTTGCATTTGTAGGGCTGAATCATGTTAGGCCTTAATTTTTTACCATTACCGTAAACTCTTTGTTGAACTGGCGCACCGGTCTCTCCCTGATTACGCAATGTTTTGACATCATCAGCCTGGATATTATTCCATTGCCACCAATTTTCATTGCTGGCCTGTCCATCGAGTGTTCCTTTGCCTGTTATAGCAATATTTTCCTGCTCGTAGGCGTAGATTAAAGGCGAGAAGTTCATACACTCAACGCCTTCCCAGCGAGTGTACACGACCGGTAGATACTTATTAGGGTCGGTTGCAAACTTAATAACGGCATTATCTGAAACGTGCAGGTTAACATTGCTTTTAAGATGGATCGCACCTGCAATAAATAAACCAGCGCTAACCACTACTCGACCACCACCGGCTTCATGAGCGGCTGTTATTGCTTTGTCGAGTGCTTCGGTGCAGTTTGTTTGTCCATCTCCGACCGCGCCGTAATCAGTGATCTGGAAATCTCGATTCGGGAACTGAGGGGCGCTAATTCTGCTTAAAATTTCACGAACCTGCTCCCATCCTGCGTGTGCCTGTCTGACTGGTCCAACTAACAGACTAAGGCAGATCAATGCCAGCATGGACCTGCTTGGAGTAAATGTGGCATTTATTAAGCTGTTTGAATTTCTATGTTTCATTTTCTTGTTCCTTCCATTAATCGATTTTTCCCATTTTAGACGCTTGGTTACAAAGCTAAGCCTTCCAATCCGATTATCACATCAAATTTTCTTTGAATTACACCAATCCGAAGCCTCTTGTTGCGGATTCTATTATCGATCCAACTAATTATCCGAGTATTGAACTCTAAAATCAATGACAGGCCGACACAATACGAAAATACTAATTCGCTGTTTGGGTTGAGGATATGCTTTTGCTAAAGAAGCAGGGGACAGAAGTCTGAGGAGTGATAGCTACGATTGATGTTAAGCTGACTTTAATTGTCTTTTTCGATGATCTGGTTAAAATGGCTGCTAAGAATAAGCGATTAAGAAGCCAAAGACGTATAAAAGTGGGCCCGGTAGGATTTGAACCTACGACCAATGGATTATGAGTCCACTGCTCTACCGCTGAGCTACGGGCCCAAAAACTTTCTGTCTACACGCGGATTAATCTACATAACAAAATAGAATCCCGCAACCAAATTCGACTGCCGAACCAACGGTGTCCTTACTCTGCTTATATACTACAGTGGACTTTTCAAGTTTTTCCTTGTGAGTCCGAACAACTTTCATCCTCAGCCTATACCACCATTGTAGGATAAATAATGGCAGTGTGTTAAGCGGCACCGACGGGTGAGCCAAAGTTCTCTCGTATGTACTTGATGGCATTACTGAAAATCGTCATGCCATCGGCATCCATTTTATCATTCAAGCGGCTCCAGTGTGGATGTTGTGTCCGCCGAACAAATCTCTCCGGATGTGGCATAAGTCCAAGGACCCGCCCCGTGCAATCCGTCAGGCCTGCTATTGAGTCAGTCGAGCCGTTCGGATTTACCGGATATTCGCCTTGGTTTCCATCCTTGTCCACATATTTGAAGGCAACGTGTCCCTCGGATTTAAGATTATCCAGAGTAGCGTTGTCTTTGGTGACGATTTTACCCTCGGCATGTGCGATAGGCAGATAAATCCGCCTGCCGGCTTCAATGAAAATGCATCTATCCGTCTGTGGCTCAAGGTACACCCACCTATCCTCAAACTTGCCGCTATCATTGTAAGTTATGGTTACTTCCTGCCGGCGTCCCTCGTCGTTACCCGGTAGAATCCCCGCCTTGACCAGCACCTGAAAGCCGTTGCATATCCCCAATACCAGTTTGCCTTCTTCAATGAATTTCCGAATCGGCTCGTAGAGATGGTGCACAACCTGATTTGCTAGGATTTTCCCCGCAGCTACATCATCGCCGTAACTAAACCCGCCAGGTAATACAAGAATATGGTACTCATTCAGCAAATTTTTGTTCTCTATTATCCTGTTTATATGTACGCGCTGAGCTGCGGCTCCTGCTATCTTGAGTGCGTACTCCGTTTCCATATCGCAGTTTATTCCTGCTGCCCGCAATACTATCGCCCGTATCTCTGTCATCTTCTACCTTCTTACTTTTATCTTTTTGCTTTTTCTGTTACAGCTACCAGTCAAAGGTTTTTTGCCAGGCCTGTTTTAGTGTCACGATTTCAGCATCAATTGCTGTTTTTCTATTCTTAGTTTTTACAATAAGCTTTTTCTGCTCTGTTACCTTACCAATCTGGCCGAATGGCAGATTGAGCATCGATTTCGCAAAGGCATCGAATTTGTCCGGCTCAACTTCTACGATGTAGCGAGAATTCGATTCGCTGAAAAGTTGTACGTCCAGTCGTGAGCAGTCTTTGCTCTTGGGCAGACCTCGCAAATCGGCCTCAATACCGAGTCCGCCTGCAAATGCCATCTCGGCAAGCGCAACCGCCAGGCCGCCTTCTGAACAATCATGACAGCTAACTACCAGCCCATTTGCTATGGCAGCCGAAATTCGCTTAGCAATTTCAGGTGCTTTTACTAAGTTGAGCTTTGGAACATTAGCTCCGATATGGCCATTTATTTTATAATAATGCGATGCGCCGAGCTCATTTTTCGTTTCACCGACAATGAAGAGAAAATTACCGGCCTTTTTTGCATCCATTGTCACGCATGAGTTGATTTCGTTGACGATGGATATTGCACTTATTAAAAGTGTTGATGGTATGGAGATTGTTGTCTCATCTTCACAGGCAAATTCGTTGTTCAATGAGTCCTTGCCCGATATAAACGGAGTGCCAAACGCAATCGCTCCGTCATAACAGGCTTGCGCTGCTCGAACTAAGGGACCAAACGTTTCCGGCTTTGTGCAGTCGCCCCAACAGAAATTATCCAATAGCGCAATTCTGTCGAATCTGGCGCCCACACAAACAATGTTCCTTATCGCCTCATCGATGCCCGCCAATGCCATCCAGTATGGGTCGATATCACCATAGAGCGGATTCATCCCGCAACTTATCGCGAGTCCTTTGTTAGAACTGAGTTTAGGCTGAATCACTGCTCCATCACTGGGTCCATCATTGGTTATCCCGGTCAACGGTTTTACGACAGAGCCGCCTTGCACCTCGTGGTCGTATTGACGGATTACCCACTCCTTGCTCGCCACGTTGTAGGACGACAAAATTCGCATCAACTCATCGTTGTAATTATCCTTCTCATGCAAAGCTGGCTCGCTGAGTTCTAAATTTTTCCAGACTGCCTTTCGGCTATATTTCGGCACACCCTCGTGAAGGAAATCCATATCAAGCTCGCCGACCAACTGGCCGTTGTAGCGCAGTTTCAGTTTCTTGTCGTTAGTGAATCTGCCTACAACTGTTGATTCGACATTCTCGCCATCAAATATTTTCTGTATTGCTTCAAGGTTCTCAGGCTTGACTGCAAGAACCATTCGCTCTTGAGCTTCACTAATCCAGATTTCGGAATAGTTGAGGCCGGCATATTTTAACGGGGCCTTTTCCAGATCAACTTCTGCACCAAGTTCTTTCCCCATCTCTCCTATCGCACTGCTCAATCCACCGGCTCCGCAATCGGTAATTGCCTCGTACAACCCAGCTTCATTTGCCTGAAGCAGAACGTCCAGCATTTTCTTTTCCATTATTGGATTGCCTATTTGTACAGCATGGGAAAAGATTGTTTCATACTCATGTGTTATCTCGCCGCTTGAAAAGGTTGCTCCATGAATCCCATCTCTGCCTATTCGTCCTCCGACCATTATTATCAAGTCCCCACTTTGCGGATTTTTAAAGCACTTGTTTTTTTCCATTAAGCCGATGTTACCGCAATAAACTAGGGGATTACCCAGGTACCTGTCGTCAAAGTAAATTGCTCCATTGACCGTTGGTATTCCCATTCTGTTGCCGTAGTCACGAACACCCGCCACCACACCATTCATAATCCTTCTCGGATGTAGAACCCCTTTAGGAATTTCTTCTAATTTCTTGTCTGGTGGACCAAAGCAGAATATATCTGTATTGGCGATAGGTTTTGCTCCCAGTCCTGTTCCCATTGGATCTCGTATTACTCCACCGATGCCTGTAGCTGACCCACCATAAGGGTCAAGCGCTGAGGGACGATTATGGGTTTCAACCTTAAAACATATCGCGGAATCCTCGTCAAATTCCACCACGCCCGCGTTGTCAGAAAAAACCGATATACACCATTTCTTGTTCAGTTCCTTGGTGGCTCTGAAAACCGTTTCTTTAAGGAGATTATCAAAATGTATTTTTTCGCCATTGATTGACATATCAACAGAGCTCTTGAGGGTCTTATGAACGCAGTGCTCACTCCAGGTCTGCGCCAGCGTCTCCAGTTCAACGTCGGTCGGCTCTCTGTCAAGTTCTCTGTAGTGTCTCTGAATCGTCTGCATTTCCACGAGATTCAGAAACAGGTCCTTTTTTTTGCTAAGTGTGACTAATCCGTCATTGTCCAGGTTACAGATTGGCCAGTGGACAGCTTTAAGCTCGTAAGGCTTCAGATGCGGACTTGGTGGTTCAGCCTCGTTACCGATTATGACCTCCTCAATGCAGTCGTTTGCCAGAATCTTCTTCGCAATAGTGTCCGCCTGCTTGGAAGAAATATCTCCCAGCAGCACGTACTTGCGGGCCGTACGAATATACTCAGCCTTGCCCCTCATGTCCGCTATACCAGCCATCACCGACTCAGCAACAGGGTCTGTGACACCGCTTTTTAGGTGCACTTCTATCAGCGTTGCCTTCGCCAGCCCTGCAGGCGCACCGCTTCTTCCAATGTAGTAGTCCTCGCAAACCGGGTCGCATAGCAATTCCTCTGCAACGCGTTTGGCGAATACCTGCTCGAAGTCAGCCTCGATTAGAAATACCTTTGCCGACTGAACCGCTTCGACCGAGTGGATTCCGATCTCTTTGATTCCTTCAAGGACGCCAGTCCCATGTACATCCGCGAATCCTGGCCGACTGAAAACCTCGAAACGCCACTGCTTCACGATAATAATTCCTTTCTTTTCATATTTAAGATTGAAAATACTCCTTCAGCATCTCACTTGCTACCGGCGGACATCCAGGAATGAATGCTCTGCAGTTTTTATATCGGTCAGTACAGTTGCCGACACACAATGTACCATCCGGCAGCTGTTTATGGCCTTTACCGATAGCGATAACAATCTCTTTTTCATCTGATATATTGTCACGCAACCACTTTCCATGTCGCTTTAGAAACATTAATAATGTTGATTGGCAGCCACTACATGATTGTTGGTCTAAAATAGTAATCCCAGGGAATTCAATCGACATTTTATCTGGAGACAAATCAAAAGGGCTTCGAACATCTTTCCAGTTTCCGGGAGACACACAGATTTTATCAATATCAATTACACCATAGCCTTTTTGGGCTCCCATCCTTAAATGTGGAACATCACAGGCAGATATTCCCATTAATTCACATGCAATTGAATCTGTTGCAAAAGCATCGACACCGACAAGTATCACACCCAAAGCTTTAGGTTTGCCGGCACTGGGGCCTAACCCTTCCATTCCAATTGTTCCATCAATAATTGATAGATGAGGACGTAAAACCGAAGCCATGTCAGCGATGGCTATATCCAAAGGTTTTTCTTGATATCCGGGAATTTGTGGCAGCATATGAAAATCCACTTTTGAGCGTCGCCATAAGCACCCCTTCATGTTTTTAACGGACAACGTTACACCGGTATGCATGTGTGTCTTCATCACAGGAATCGAAACAATAATATCGTATTCTGCAATCTCTTTGCATAGCTTAAGTGATTTAATCGCAACGCCATCAGGGATTTCAAGGGGCACATAGTCACGTGCATCCATATCTATCAAAAGACAATTTCGTTCTTCGGCAACAGATGTAATTCCACTATTTTCGAATGCACTGAATATTTTTACACCGACAATTGGACTTTCACCTACGGCCACCTCTGCACCGGCTTGGCTAAAAGCATCAATTGCTGCTGCTACAACCTGCGGATGTGTAGTAACACCTGTTTCACGTTCTACATCCCGACCCACATTAGGCTTTAGTAAAACACGCTTATTTTTTGAGGGTGATAAATCAATATTTGCAAGCGCTTTTCGTGAATTCTCATAAGGCCCATCTCCCGATGCCCAAAAAACCGATTGGCCGGAGCCATCTTGCTTAAAAGGTATATGCGATAAGCTGGTATTAATGTTAATGGTTTGTTTCCTTTTATTTTTTGCCCGATTCTCCCGTAACAGATGCCTTACGGTATATCGTTTCCTGTAATTTCTTTATTTTGCTCATTCACTTATCTTAAATCGCCAATCGAAAATCATCAATCGGAAATTCTATTGCCTTTGCACCCGTCAAGGAATAACCGCTGTTTTCGTTAGCCATGGATTAATGAGGAGTTACATTGACTTCACAAACGCCGTACTGATTAAGCCAAAGGGACGCAGAGTTCGCCGACAGCTACAATTCTTTCTTAATATTAATGATGAATTGATTATTTTTACCAAGTGTCACTTCATCACTTAATAAATTTATAATAAGTTCGGATTCAATACCTGATTTAACATGACTTGGTATTAATGTAGCTGTTACAGTTGCTGATTTTTCTCCTTTTTCCATTATTACTGGATTTGGCGTAATAAAAAGATTGTAACCTGGAATAATAGTACTTTCTTGAGGTACTTCCAATACAAAGCTTAATTGTTTTGGTGCTTTTTTATTTAATTTTACTTTAAAAGTAAAAAGTTTATTAGTAATGTTCGACTTTATGGAAATTTTAGATTCTAATAGCTCATCCAAAGATACATTAAGATTGATAAGGTCATAATCATTTTTTGAAGGAGTATTGGAGGAGCTGTGTTTTTCACTGAGCGTACAGTTCTGCTTATCAGCATATTTTGCTACACTTGTTATAACGGCTTCAGGAATGTAATCAATAACTTTTTTAACTGCATTAGTAATAACCTGTCTATTTATATTAGAATTATAATTGTAGAAAGCATCTCTAATATTTCCGCTTTTGTCTGATTGTATCTCTGTCATTAATGCAGGTGTATCACAGTCAAAGTCAAATTCTTTGAAATGAATGGTTTTTATTTTCCCAAAATCACTGGAAACATTATAATAAATACTCAGGTTTGTCATATCATATACAGTTTGATATCGTGTCCCATCTTGAGGTTGTCGAATATTTCTAAGTATATCAAAAGTATAGTCAACTATTCTCTGTTGCCACTTATATTCTCTGATTTTATTTGCAACATAAACAAATCTAGCAACTGATGCATCAGGTCTTAATTTAAATTCTTTGTTTCCGCCATATCCTTTATGTTGTTTTAAATAGCTCAACATATGAGGATATGTATCATTGGCCGTAATCGGATATGGTAAATTATCTCCAGTATATGTTCTTGTTTCACCATTTACGTAATCAATAATGATTGCATTTCCAGTTTTATCTCCAATTAAAAAATGAGCTTCACCGAGACTTCTATTAGAAATACGAATTTTCTGCATATTTTTAATAACATCTTCAATACTGGCGGAATTATCCAGTTGATATTGAATCCAACCTGATTCATCAATAGGTAAGCGATTATCTGGGTGGGGATACTTAGCACCTTCATCTTGTGCACCTAAGCATTGGACTACTAAGCCAGCTTTATTCATTCCGGAATGAGGCCAGTCTTTTCCTAAAAGATTGTATGTTATACTCCCATATTTCGAGACCCATTTAATTGGTTTTTCAGCGAGCAATAAATATCTGTTTCGTTCCACATTTCTTTTATTCACATAGATGCAGTGACTTGCAACATGAAAATCGAAACTGAAACCTAAAACAGTACTATTACTATCTCTTAATACGAATGCTGTACAAGCTAAAACATCTTTTTGAGAAGAAGCAATAAATATGATTAAAATTAATAATCTAGTGAAGGAGGCGAATGAAAAAGAAAAGAGCTTTTGTAATTTACTCATAATTAGTATCCTTTTAAATTAAGTTATGGGTATAATATTACGACCATTTAGTTATTACTCTGTGCTGCTCAGCTAATGCGACGATTTGGGATTGTTTTTTCAAGACTCTCAACATTTGTCTCCATCTTTTGCAGTTTGAAAGTGATAAAATTATTTCATGATATTAATTCCTTCTTTTTTATTTTATAGTTTATAAGTATATGACGTTTACGTCTTGCTGCCTCCAGCAAATTCTCAACTTGTTTTTTGTCTTGGTTTTTAATTGCTTTTTTCATCTTTTCTAATTCAGCGATGATTTTATCGATTCCTTTGGTTGTGTTATTAGTATTTGTCAGTAGCACGTCAGCCCATATGTTAGGTGACCCTGATGCTAACCTTGTAGTATCTATAAATCCTTTGCCGGCGTATTTGAGATCTTCTTCACTATTTGCATTGATTAGCGCCGCCACCACCACATGTGGGGTATGGCTTATGTTTGAAAAAATTTTGTCATGTTCCGCTGGCCTCATCACTCTTACCGTACAACCAAGGGTAGACCAAAATCTCCTCAGTTTTTGTATGGCTTGAAGGTTGGTCTTAGCGGTCGTGGTCAGGATACAGATAGATTGCTGAAGTAGGTTATCTCGGGCGTATTTGATACCCCTTTGTTCCGACCCCGCAATTGGATGTGAGCCAACGTAGTAGACTGTCTTAGGCAGCCATCGTTCGGCCCAGTGGTGTGGAAGCACTTTCGTTGAGCCGACATCAGTAACAATACTACCTCCTGGCAACACATCAGCAATCTCTCTGAAGATTTCCTCAAATGCGCAGATAGGTGTGGCCAATATCACAAGATCTGCTTGTGACACGCTTTTTCGCAAGTCGCTGGCAATTTCACTTGCGATACCGAGTTGTTTTGCTCGTCGTCGAGTGGAAGGGCGGTGCGCATAACCTATTACCTTTACTGACCGTAAACGGAGCAAAGCTGCCGATGAGATCGATCCGCCTAAAAGGCCCAGCCCTATAACCGTTATTTGCCTTAAGTCTTTCAAAACAAAGACCTTATGGAAACTTCATCCTGCCGATTTACCGTCTAAAATTATAACAGGAATTCCCACATGTCAATTTTTTTCTTTTATTTATGCTGTCTTAGTGTTAACATCTTGTTTTTATGTAGAGAAGAGCCAATGGAAGTGGCCTAAGAAGGATTATGTCCCGCACATTGTGTGCGTGGACAGTTTTTTTTGTTGAGCTTATTTGCTTTGTGTGTTTGGTGTAGTTTCACACCAGCAATATCGTAGGAATTGGGCAGTAGCTGAAATGAGCCAAAACAGCAATAGGATTGGAAATGGCGACTATCTGGACTTCGAGGAAAAGGTAGCTGACCTTGATTGCCAGATCAGTGAGTTGCGTCGACTCAGCTCAATCAAGGGCATCGACTATTCTATTGAGATTCGTCGCCTACAGCGAGAACAGGTTGCTGAACTTAAGCGAATCTATTCAATTTTAACTGCCTGGCAGACGGTTCAAGTGGCGCGCCATCCTAAAAGACCGCTTCTTACTGACTATCTCGACCTGATGGTAAAGGATTTCCGGGAATTGCATGGCGACAGATGCTTCGGCGACGACCATGCAATCATTACCGGCATTGGTCAAATCGCGAGGAACAAAGTCTTGGTTGTTGGACAGAATAAAGGAAAAACCACAAAGGAAAAGATCACATGCAATTTCGGATGTCCCAATCCCGAAGGTTACCGAAAGGCTCTGGCGAAGATGAAGTTTGCTGAGAAATATGGCCTGCCGATTATCACTCTTATTGACACACCGGGTGCCTATCCTGGTATCGGGGCTGAAGAGCGAGGCCAAGCTCAGGCGATAGCAGTTAATCTTACTGAAATGTCGCGTTTGAAGGTTCCCATTATCTGCATTTGTATCGGTGAAGGTGGCTCCGGAGGTGCTTTAGGAATAGGAGTGGGTGATCGATTGGCCATGTTGGAATTTGCTTATTATTCGGTCATATCGCCCGAAGGCTGTGCAGCTATTTTGTGGCGTGACGGCTCGCAGGCTGCTGACGCTGCTAAGGCGCTCAAATTGACCTGCAAAGATCTGTACAAGCTGGGATTGATTGATGCTATCATTCCGGAACCGGTGGGTGGTGCGCACAGGAACGTTCATGATACAGTATATAATGTTGAAAAATATATTGCCAAAACCTTATCTGAGCTTAAACGGATGAGGATGGATACTCTGCTTGAGAATAGGTACGTGAAATGGCGCTCAATGGGCGCCAATTGTGTCAATGGGATTCGCAGAAAGGTGCGCTCTGCCAAGACCCGGATAAGCCCAGTGCCCAAAGTAGCTGTGTCTGTGTCCAAGGCTTCCCGTGACAGAGTCTGGCAGCATCAAACAACCGGTTGAAATACCCTTAGTATCCCTTCAGAAACAGTCGCTGCAAAAACAGGCCGTTGGTCTTATCCGAACGCGGGAAAACAGCACTTGCGGATGTAAAAATGTCCAAAAAAGGGTCAATAAGTTTACGTCTTAATTGTAGAGCCAAGTAAGACATGTCAGCGACGTCCAAGAGAAGATCGAAGCCATTCGGTCGGTTCTTGAGCAATTACAGCAGATGCTTGGATAAATAAAGTCTATGATGCTGGTTGTGTGGTGTGTAATCATATGAATTGAACCGAGAGAAGGGCAACCAGCCGTTCTGAGTATTAGTCATGCGCAAAATTTTAACAGGGCTTTTTGCTTTTCTTTCTAACCTATTTCTGAGGTTTATGTGCAGCCTCAACAGGCTCTCAACCACAGGGCAGGATATTTTTGACAGATGTGCTAACCAAGGCAACAGCATATTTGCTTTCTGGCACAACAGACTCTTCTATCTTGTTTATTACTGGGTCAAAAGTAGACCACGGAGGAAGGTCTCTATCCTCATCAGTATGAGCAGGGATGGAGACTATGCTGTGGCTGTAGTTCGCAAATTGAAGCAGGATTTTGTCAGAGGCTCTACAAGCCGTGGCGGACAAAAGGCAATACGGGCGCTGGCAGCAAAACTCGCTGCTGGAGATAACATTGCGATAACTCCTGACGGTCCCAGGGGACCGGCTTTCAATGTAAGTGAAGGGATAATTAGACTGGCCCAGTTGACAGGGGCCAGGATTGTCCCTGTTAGTTATGATGCTACGCGCAAAAAGCACCTTAAAAGTTGGGATCGGTTCATCCTTGTTAAGCCTTTTGGCAGAGTTCACGTGGCTTTTGCCGAGCCGATCGAGATCCCTAAAGATATTGATTCCCGTGGTGTTAAAGAGTATCGGAAAAACCTGGAGAAGACACTTCTTGAGCTGGATCAGATATGTGCAAAGGAGTTGGGTCTTAATAAAAAGGGTAATTAGGCTAAGGGCATTCTACAGGAACATCATCTGTCGTTTTTAACGACATCTCCAATTTTTAACTTCACGGGAACATTAGTCTGATATACTCCAATTGTTTCTTGGTAGTAAAATCCATGCTTGTGTAAGGAACAGAGCTTGCGTTTTTGTTTTATGCTTGTGAAGATTAAGATTAGAGAGACAGCTTGAAGTCCGTCATCCGTTTGTTATGTTTCGCGGGTCTTCGCCTCGTTCCATGGCTGCTATTTTATTTACCCTTCGTTGGTGTCTTCCCCCACTAAAATCGGTATTGAGCCAGACTTCGACCATTTTACGCAATAGTACCTCTCCAATTTGGTCGCCCGATATGCAAAGGACATTCGCGTCGTTGTGATCTCGTGATATATGTGCGCTTAGCTCATCGTGACACACTACAGCTCTAATTCCCTTTACTTTGTTTGCTGCTATGCTCATTCCAAGTCCGGTTGCGCACACTAGAATGGCCCTATCTGCTTCTTTTCTCGACACGGCTGTTGCCGCCAAATAGGCTAAGTCAGGGTAATCGACCGGGCTATTATCATTCGTACCAAAATCAATGCACTCGTGGCTCATTTGAGTAACTATAGCCTTAATTAGCTGTTTGGCTTCGAAGCCACGATGGTCACTTCCAAGCGCTATTTTCATATCACAAGCTCAAAAATTCTCTCAATTACTGCTTTTTCAATACGTTTTGCGCACCTGTCAAAAATTATTTGCGTTTGACCTATCGGATCGTGGATCTCTTCATCTTTTGCCAAGAGCTTACATTTATCTACAGCCGAACGACTTAGAGCAAGAGCCTGCTCACAGTGCGACCGAGTCATCCCATATATATAATCATTCTCTTCGACGAGCTGTCGGGACAATTGTCTGCTTTTGTGAGTTGTTATATCAATACCTCTGGTTGCACAAGCTGCTATTGCTTCTATACTCGCCGGTGAATCGACTGTATTTATGGTGCCGGCAGAAGTGACCTTATAACCCATTTCGTTTAATTGGTCAACATTGCATTCTAATTTTTCTGCTAAATGCTTCTGGAATATTCCTTCAGCCATCGGGCTTCGACAGGTGTTGCCGGTGCAGATGAACAAAAACTTGACTTCTGACAGTGCTGCCAGGTCTGACTCGGTATAGAAACCATGTCTTAAAATCTCCAGCTTGCCTTTGTCTATTCTAACAACAGTACTGCTCTTTTTGAATTTGCATGGTCCTGCATCCAAAACAAGCTCAATCTGTCCTGAAAACTTAGCGAGCACCTGCTTGGCATCTGTAGCCGGTTTTTGGTCGGCTATATTTGCACTTGGAGCGACCACAGGGCTGTGTACTAAGTGCAATAGCATGGACGCTATTGGATTATCAGGACAACGTATGCCGATGGAATTATTCTTGTATAAATTTTCAATGGTTTCTTTATTCAGAAACTTTTGTTGCTTGTTTATATCCTTCTCGCTCAGCTCGAATACGATAGTTAGAGGA
>Ga0315541_1002828_pt1 | contig 13894 bp, 15 predicted proteins | sample SalMarSW160190MG_FD_203095 | JGI IMG/M metagenome (GOLD analysis project Ga0315541, IMG submission 203095) | Salt marsh sediment microbial communities from the Plum Island Ecosystem LTER, Massachusetts, United States - Salt Marsh Sediment SW1601-190 ...
TGAAAAGACTATTTCTGCTTATGATTTTGAGTTAATAAGATTTACTGACTATTTGAAGACTCAAAAAATAAATTCCTTAGAGAAGATTGAGAAGAAGCATATTCGTAATTTTCTTACCTTTCTATCCAAAACCAACGGGAAGCAGGGCAGGGCCAGAGCCCTTTCCTCTATAAAGTCGTTTTTAAAATATTTAGTGAGAGAAAATTTTCTCCAGTGGGATCCTAGTTTTGGCATTGACACACCTAAAATTAACCATAAGGTTCCCACTTATTTTACGGAAGCAGAGTATCTACATCTTTTAAATACAATCAGAGAATATGCGCCAGCAAAATGTCTAAAGCGTGACCTTGCTATTGTTTCTTTATTTCTAGGTACAGGCATCAGACGCTCAGAGCTTATAAATTTAGACCTAAATGATGTAAACTTAAAAGGAGGAACAATTAAAGTTATCCGCAAGGGTGGAGATCAGCAATCGGTTGAAATGGGGCCGGATGTTGTAAAAAGTCTAAGGAAGTATTTAGAGGAAGGGAAAGGTACATCTGGTCCCTTTTTTATAAGCAATAGAGGCAAAAGAATTAATCAAGCAACAGTCTATTATTTAGTCAAGAAATATTTATATTTCGCTGACCTCAAAGGATCGCCTCATTCTTTAAGGCACACTTGTCTTACTGAACTTGCCCGAAAGGGAGCACCGTTTCCAGTGATTCAAGCTATTGCTGGTCATAAGAGAGCTAAGACCACAAGCAGATACACACATACTCAAGAAGCTGATAGAAGAGAGGCAGTGAAGCTAATCAATTTAAGTTAAAATTGCCCTTTAAGCATCTTATTTTCTTGCCTAAAGGAATCTGTGCTAGGATGTCAAGATTTGTCTTTAGGTCAAAATAGATTGATAACCATTGATATTTATAGGAATTTATCTTCTGAATAAGTGAGACAGATGTATAAGGCACGAGGTTACAATGAAAACAAAAGAAACGGAGCACAAAGAAATAGGTAGAATCAAGCTATCCGATACTCAGGATCTTGTTGCCTCTCTTGTAGATAATGAGAAGCTGGACCTTAGAATCTTCGTTAAGAGCGATAGTTATACAGGAGCTACCAAGAGAGGAATTAGGTTTTATCTGTTCGATGAGAACTGGGCTGAGTTTAAAAAGCTCATTAATAAGATTGATAAAGCCTATGAGGAGATAAGTTAAACAATTTATCTCTGTAAGCAAAAATTGAGGAGGTGAGAAAGTATGAAAACATACAGAGGCAAGAAAAGTGCTGGAGAACTTGGTGATCAAGTCATTATGGTTGATGAGGAACCCTATCGTCTGAAACATATAGTCCGTCATTCCCCTTCCGGCTTTAACTGGGGATATGGAGGGTCTGGTCCGCTCGACACAGCTCTGTCGATTCTGACTGATTGTCTAGGAAGAAAACAGGCTGACCAGCTCTATAAGCCTTTCCAGCGGGTTTTTGTGGCTACTTGGGGTAATGAATGGAGTATCTCCGAAGAGGAGATAAAAGATTGGGTCAAAAAACAACAAAAATAAAAGTGGGACTCCCAAGCCGGCTAAGACAGAGGAGTCCCCGAAAGGATTCACGCATGAACCCTAACAAAAAGAAATATAGCAAAATAGTGGAACAATGCAAGCAGGCCGAAACTATTATCCTGGGGAACGCAGAGTTAGTACTAGCTCACGAGACTTTGAGCCAGGAAGGAAGAGAGGAGCTAGAAGAAATTAAAAGGCAGACTTGGCGAATTGATAAGCTAATGGATAAAATAGAATGAAGAATAAGGCTAGAAACAAAGAGAGGAGTGACCAACCAGGAGACCGCGGTATGTTCTACTGTCAGAAAAAGTGCTTTTCTTGTGGTAAGCTCATCTGGGGTAGTAGCCCAAAGAATCATCGGTTAGCATCGAAAAATTGCTATTTCAAGATGAAGGCTCATCAGGAAGAGTGCCAGAAGCAAAGTAAACAGTTAAATTTATCTGTCCCGGGTAGCGAACAGAAGCAGAGCCAAACGATAAGGCGGGTTGCTTTGAGGGCAGAGGAAAGCGTATAGCGGATAGTGTATTGGTATCTCGTTGTTCGTATCTCGTATTGCACAATACGAGAGATTATATCGTTATTCAAAGAGCGATGTCGTATGTAGTATATCGTAACTAGATACCAGCGACGGAAGAAATTATCCTGAGACGTCTCCCCACAGGGGAGAGGGGTAAAATTTCCCCCCTGATAGCCAAAATCACCCCAAATCAAGATTTTACCTCTCCTGGTCAGAAAAAAGACGCTTTAAAAAATAGGGAGAATAGTATGGAAGGCGTAGTAAAGTGGTTCAGCAATCAAGATTTTGCCTCTCTTGGTGAGAAAAAAGACGCTCATAGACGCTCATACAGGCACTTTGACAGAAAAGATGAAGTATATGACCTGGGTAATCCGGAGAGCACTTTTTTTGCCTGTGAAGATAAAGGCTGGTTCTTAATTATAGCGATTTTTGAGGAGGTGAGAAAAAATGAGAAGAAAATATTTACTCTTAGTGCTTATGGGTTTAGTGCTGGCTTTGCCAGGATGTCAAGGTTGCCCGATAGCTACTCCACCAGCTCCATATCCACCATCTGACTTGCTTGCTACCGTAGTTTCTAGTTCAGAGATAGACTTAAACTGGAAAGATAATTCCCCTGATGAAACAGGATTCTACATCTATAGAAAAACTACAGATAATTACTCTAAAGTGGGAGTTATGGAAGCTAATGCCACTTCGCACAGTGATACCGGATTGAGTCCACAGACGACTTATTCCTACAAGATAACAGCCTATAATGAGGGTGGAGAATCAGAGTCATCTAACGAAGTAACTATTACCACTCCGGGAGAACCAACTGCACCATCTGCTCCCTCTAATCTGGCTGGTCAAGCAGTTTCTTGCTCAGAAATAAACCTGACTTGGCAGGACAATTCTACTAACGAAGAGGGTTTCTATGTATACAGAAAAACTACCGATGATTATAGCATAATCGCTACCATGGAAGCCAATGCTACCTCATACAACAACACCGGCTTGAACCCGGAGACAGCCTACTCCTATAAGATTTCTGCCTACAATGCTATAGGAGAGTCAGGATTCTCCAACGCCTTGTGTGTCCACACACCCGCAAAAACACTTGAGGCACCTAGTAATCCAATGGCAGAGGCAGTAAGCTACAAGCAAATCAATCTCACCTGGCAGGATAACTCAGACGATGAGGACCACTTTCGTATTGATAGCGACTTCGGATTAGGCCCAGGAAATAATCAGTTCTTAGTAAATATTCCTGCCAACACTACTCATTATGAGGATTCTAACCTACAGCCAATGAGAGAATACAAATACTTCGTCATGGCGGAAAGAAATGGAGAGAGAGCTTGTTCGGAAAGATTCTGGGCTACTACACCTTCTCCCATAATAAATATATATATTTGGATGACATGGACTATAAGTGAATTTCTCGTTGGAGTTGATATGAGCTTGAGCAGTGAAGCTAGTGAGGCTTGTCAAGTAGAAATGACTATATTTGTTTATAACTTTCCTCCGTATTATCCTGAGTGTGAAGTGATAGGAAGTATTGAGGAAACATTCGAGTTGGAAGCAGATGGATGGACAAATATTGATTTTGAAGTGCCTGTTGTCACAAGCTGGCCTGCTAGGCCATATTCTGGTGTTGAAATTACAGATGTAGAAATTTTGTATTAACAAAAGGGAAATATCTCCTTTTGAATAAAAATCAGCCCAAATCAGGATTTTGCCTCTCCTGGTGAGAAAAAAGACGCTCATAGAGGCTCATACAGGCGTTTTCTCTAGGTAAGGTGAGCAATAAATATGAGTCTTGTTAGATGAGGCTGTTTTGTTATAGGCTGGTTCTGGATTATAGAGATTTTGAAAGAGGGTAGTTATGACTAATCAGCAGATAGAGAAAATTTGGGATTGTCTGGCTGCTATCTTGGAGCAGGTAGAAATGTTGTCTTATTACGGAAGTTTTCTTGAACAACGAAAAGAAAAATTAGAGGAGATCAAGGGTCGAGTTTTGCGGATTAGAGATATTTTAAAGGATGAGAAGAAAGGGCTTAAGGAAAAGTCAGTTAAATCGAAGTTGAAAATTAGGGATTCCCTGATTGCCCTTGATAATAGAAAAAGGGTAGTTATGACTAATCAGCAGATAGAGAAAATCCGGCACTGTTTAGTTGCGATTCTGCGGCAAGTAGAATTTATGTCTTGTCACGGAAGTTTGTCTGAGCAACGAAAAGAAAGGTTAGAGGAGGTCAAACGTCAAGTTTTAGAGATTAAAGACATTTTAAAGGGGTGAGAAAGAATGAGTTGGCAAAATAGAGTTAAAGCTCTTAACGAACAGATCAATCAGCTATTAACAGGAAAAGAATTTTGTTGGAAAGATATGGATAGGTTATCGTGGAAAAAGATTCCTAGAAAGTCGGGAGTATATCTAATCATTGAAGAGCGTCGTTGCATTTATATTGGTCAATCTAAAAACCTGAGAGAGCGTTTAAGGACGCACGGCAGAGGAAATCCCGGTGGTGACACATTCAATGAGAAACTCCATAGGATTAGGTACATAGAAGAGAAGAAAGACCGCATAAAATTCGTTAAAGATAGGTGTTTCTTCAAATTCTTAGAGGTAAAGAAAGGTAAGTACTTGGATAACTTGGAGCATTTTACAATTGCAGTATTAGATCCTGAATTGAATGATTGAGAGATGAAAACTAGAAAATCAGCCCAAATCAAGATTTTGCCTCTCCTGGCAAGAAAAAAGACGCTCATAGACATTTATACAGGCACTTTGGCAGGGTAAGATGACCTATATGACCTATGAAAAACTAGGTAAGCTCATTCAAACGATTTTGTGGTAGGCTGGTTCTGGATTATAGCAATTTTTCAATCTGGCAATTGCACTTTATATAGACATAAGCGAAATTTTTCATAATTTCACTTCTTAAGAAGTGCATAGAAAGCGGATCCGAAAAGCTGAATTTATGGAGAAATATCAAAAGCGAAATTAACAAGCTAGAAAGAGGAAGATTGAAGGAAGGCAAAAATAGAAATAAAGATAAAATCGGAGTGGGGAAAGGGAAAGTACGGGTGCTGGATCGGCATTGTCTATATTGACGGAGTGAATATCAACGTTGAGCTGATAGAGAAGGGGTATACCAAGAAGTATGAGGAAAAATAATTCGCCACAGAATACAAAATTAGATCCTAAGGGTTGTGGATGTCTTATTTCCATATTTTTGGGAGTACTTGTTATTATAGGCTCCATGTCTTCTAATAGCCCCTTTATTGTAGGTATGGGTATATTTTTGCTTGTGGTTTGCCCGATAATATTTGCTTTGTGGATGCATAACGACTCTCAAAAAGAGGAGCAACGGAAGCGGGAAGCGGACATTGCAGAATTGCGGAGTCAATGGAAAAAAGAAGAGGAACAAAAGAAGAAATTACAGGAAGGGTTAGAATCCTTGGGGGCTCCTGGAGGCCTAGAGGGAATTTCGGGATCGGAATTTGAAAAAATAATAACTGAACTATTCAAAAAATTAGGGTATACAGTATCCATTACGAAGGGATCCGGGGACGAAGGGATTGACCTCTTTTTGGAAAAAGAAGGCCTACGGGCAGGTGTGCAATGTAAAAGATGGAAAACTATGATTGGTCAGCGAGTGGTCAGGGAATTTTACGGCAGCCTTATACACGCAAAGCTCAAAAAAGGTTTTGTGATTACTACGAGCAGGTTCAGCAAAGCAGCAAAAGATTTCGTAAGAGGCAAACAGGTTGTTCTTATTGATCGTGAAGAATTGAGACGGATCATATTAGAGGATTTAAGTGAAGCCTTGAATCCAGTAGTTAGGGATGTTTCTTCTACGGTTAGTCTTGAGAGGGAAGAAACTGCAAAAAAAAACATAAGGACAAATCTGTGTACGAGTTGCTGGCTGTCTGGCGATTGTGACAGGGAGAAAAAAGCGATCAAGAAAGGAGAAGTGATTACTAATTGCCGAGGCTATTTTATCGAGAGTGAATGAGCAAGAATCCTACGATAAGGTGACAAGAACGGGGTCAGGAATTAGCAAAATATGCTATTGGAGATTAACCTGACACAAATGATATTGTGTAAGGTAAGGCTAGAATGCTTGTATCACTTTTCAGCAAAGGATATAGAGTTATTCTCTTCACTTCTCTTTTTGGCTTTTTTGTGTTCTACGGTAAAGTAGAGACAATATGTAAGTGACCTGCTCCCGAGGCTATTATTCCATTGACTCTAACTTAACAAGTTGTGCTATTAATGGGGGCAGGTCAGAGTGATTAATCATTTGAGAAAGTTTCACCCCTATTTACTCCAATCTTTTCTTATTTAATTTTATCTGATTGAATGCCTCGTAACATCTTTCGCTGACTCACCAACACACAAGCCCAGCCCGGCACAGAGAAAAACATGGAAAGGACTGCTGCAGAGATAGCGGCAGAGAGATTTTGTGCGACCGGATCAGAACTTAACATATTGCCTGGAGGTCCACCGATGCCGCAGGCAAACCACATTGCGAAGAACAAGAACATATGACCGACCATGCTCCATATAGCGACTGATCGTTGGTATCCCTTGCTTAGTACGCGAATTCTCACCCAATACCAGACAATTAATGTGAAGAGGACAGCACCAGTAGAACCAAATGTACCAAAGTAAAGCCACATCCAGACAGGATGAGCTACTGGAAAATTCATTCGATTACCTCCTTACCTTTTGTCCGTAGATTAGACTGCCAACCACGAGCAATACTCCGCCAATGGGTGGTGCAAATGCTGGAAGCATAGATAGCGCTCCTTTGGTTACCGTCAATGGATAAGCCAAAGATATACCCATGAGGGCCCATAAGAAAGGTACTGTAGTGTAAAGGTGTATAAAGAAAACACCCAGAACAAAAAACACCAGACCCAACTTCTTACCTTGCATGATTTCTCCTTTCTATTCTCGTCTCCTTTACGGACCTACCACTTATTCAAAAACTCCCTGATAGCGTCCTATGGGGATAAATTAAGGTAAATCTCAGTGGTTGTCAATCTATCATGGCCAAGTAAAGTTTGGAGGGCCCTAGTGGAGATTCCTTTTCTGATACAGTTGACTGAGAGGGTATGGCGTACAACGTGAGGGGAGACGGGTTTTGAGATTTCAGCTTTATCTGCTACTTTCTTTACTATTCTGGCAACTGTTCTCTTGGTGATCCCAGTATCGTTGTTTTCGGCAAAGTGGTGCTCCATTAACCCTCTGACTCTATCTGTTATCGGTATGATTCTTCTTTTTGTCTTTTTACCGTAAGGGCCACCCTTCCCATAGATAACCAACCTTCTTTCTTGCCACTGGATGTTTTCTTTTTTAAGATCGGCAAACTCTGAGAGTCTCAAACCGGTATCTAAAAGAGTCCAGATAACAAACTTTTCCCTAAAGGTATCACAGGCATTGGTTAGTCTGTCTACCTCATCATCATTTAATGGTTCTCTTTTGTATTGGTAGGGCATGGATTTTCTCTTAGCGTTTTCGGGCTATACGAAGTCAGCGTAAGCCGATTTGAGCGGACAGAGTGAGCGGTGTATATGCTGTGTTATCTGCCGTGCTCATTCTTTAATCATGTCCATCAAATCTAAGGGCTTTGCTAATACTTGAAATCCTTGAGACGTTTTACCAGTTTCAAATACAGTCTGCCAGTATTCATAATTTTGTTTGCCACCAAATATCGTTGATGACAACTCTCGATTTACCCATAAAGGTAAACTACCCAAGTTCCTTATAAAAATTCTTATCCGTTCCCAAAGTGGTTCCGGAAATCTATATTCGAAAAGTTTACTCTCTTGAATAGGCTTCCCTTGCATAATGAAGTAACTTTTAATTATCTGCTCTATATAGCGAAGCCAATTGTAAAGAATTTCCTCCTTGCTCATTCTATATGCAATAAGGTGTTTCTCTGGTATGTCCTCTCCCTTCTGTATCGTATTTTCAATTCTATAAGTCCCAATATCTGGATCAAATTTCCCAATAAACAGCTCCTCAGCTATGATATTCATCAAACTAAGTATTTGCTCTTTTTCAATCTCTCTCGGATTTTCTCCTTCCTCTAATTGATAGTTGACGGGCGTATCTAAGACGTCTCTATAAATAAAAAATGAGTAAAAGGTTTTCTCTACAGTGCTATAGGATAACGGTTTTTCCTTACCTCGTCCTCCAAAATCTATAAACTCTTTTAGTTTATTTTCTGGATGATGAGTAATGCAATCCCTAACAGAATCTAAGATATACCTCTTCATTTCCCTAAATTCTCCTTTGTAATAGTTCACGAGATCCCGCTCTGAAAAATTGTAATCATCGGAAGATAACCCTCGCTCCCTTTGATATCTTTCTACTCTATCAATATAAAGAGCACTTCCTAAATGTCTTTGCACTGATTTATCAAAGGCTACTTGTCTTAGAGAAGTACCCGCATTCGTATTTGTAGTAAGAAGAACGTCAATATCAGGACTTAAGAATATTCTCACTGGTAACCTCTTAGCCCCAAGTAAAACTTGGGCTGCAGCTTTATGCTGCCCGTCAAAGATTTTAACTTTTGTTTTGTGCTTATCTCCGAGATCAATCCAACCTAAGGAAATATGCAATTGAGGTCTCTTTAAAAAGAATTCCTTGACTAACTTCGAAATATTCTGCCCAATTGACCTTGGATTTATCCTGTCATCGTGGAATAGATATTCAATCGGAAGTTCTACAAAAAAGTATTTAAAACCGCTTAACTCATCTTTATAAACCCTCTCGTTGTATATGCTGTTGTTCCCTGTCTGAGAAAGTGAATATTTAACGACTCCATCATTCTCATAAATTTTTAAATGTATCTCATACTTTGAGCCGCCATACTGATTGAAGACGTCAGTTAGATTAGCTCCTCTATTTTCTTTTAAACACGCATCTCGAATCTTCCTAAATCGAGACAATATTCTTGCTATTCTTAAATCAGCATCCTGCTTTGACTCGTTACAACTTGGATGAGTTAAAGCAAAGTTTAATGGATCATCTTTCCCACCCACCTTGATAGGAATGACATGGTCAATTTGAACTGTTTGAAGATTTGGATCGATTGATGCTTCACAAATAAAGCATTTGCCTCTTTGAGCCTCTAATAGCTTCTTTTTAAGGTTTTCTCTTTCCTCCTGCGTCAATCTATTTAAATATAGTGAACCCATTTTATTTGCCTCCTTTTTTGAGTATGGCAGGTAACTTGTTTATATCCGAACCTGTTTGGATACACTTCCTTTGGTTGAAACTTTATCCTTTATTTTAATTTAATCTTTTCCTTAAAGATTGTCAACATTTAATAAAAAAGACGACATTAAGTCGTCTTTTTATGACCTAGAATGCTGATAAAATGGGATTTTAGGTTAGAGGAAGGTGCTCAAGAGTTGATACAAAAGGCAAAATATTTGTGTGGATTCAAGATAGAACAGACGTATTTCATGACGAGACCGGAAAGGTTTTGCTGGACCAAATAAGGAAAAATTTGACGAATATATACGTATTTATAATGACAGAGGCAACAGATATGAATGACGATGTTGTTGCCACATTCTTCAGTAGAGAGGAAATTCCTTTAGCCTACTTCTACCAAGGCGAATATCACTTGTGGGAGGAGTAGAAAGAGAAAGGAGAAGAGAGTTAGATGGTAGTTCTTAGACTTACCTTAAAGAAAGAAGATAATCCGGAGTTTTATACACTATGCGATGAGCAGAAATTATTAATGGACAGATGGAATCAGTTCAACAAACAATTGCATGATTTTAAAATACCGAGATTATGTCTATCCAAGAGTAAAGATGAGCTATGTTTGATAGGGGTAGAAATGAATAAGCTCCAGAAGGACTTCTTGGAATGGTATAAACGGGCACATAAATTTTATATCGACCCTTCCTATACAATCGAGGGTACTTCAGAAGAAAGGATGTTAGTCTATTCACATTTTACTGCTATATTGGGAGATATAATGCATAAGTTCAATAGTGATATGCTTATGTTGGCAGATAACTATAATAGTAGATATTCCGAATACAACAATCAGCTTAACTTTTTGATAGCAATCGGAGGACTTACAATAGCGGTGGTAGGACTTATTGTTGCTTTGTGAGTTTTTTTAGGAAAAAGGCCCACAGCCAAAACCAAAAGACAAAAGGACTAATAGATGAAGAAAACAGCGGTCCTAAACTTCAAAGGCGGAACAGGTAAGATCACCACAGCGGTCAATCTCTCACACGCTTTAGCGCTTAAACGTCAAAGCAATAGGATTTTCGCCATGAATAGCTGGAAGAAGCCTGTTCCTGCAACAAGGTGGAATATTAGTTTTTTCAATCAGATTGACAAATGCTGATATTTGACTTATTCTAGGCACAAGGAATGTAACAAGAAGTTGTCATATGTATGCCAATGTTGCATAGGGGTAGTTATGGTAGAATGTCATCGGGAGTCATATAGATTATCCGAACGGTGCGGGTAAAATGGACTTATTTTAGATGTCTGTATGAGGATAAACGAAAACAAGGAGGTTCCATTATGAGTGAAGTATTCATTTCCTACGCGCACGAGGATTCTAAGACTGCTGACTCGATAGTGGCAGTGTTTAAGGAATTGGGTATTAAGTATTTCCGTGATGTAAAAGATATCGAGTGGGGTAACTCTATAAGAAAAGAGGTTCGCGGTGCCCTCGAGCGATCTACAGCTATACTTGTCATCCTTTCTCCTGCAAGCATCAAGTCACAGTGGGTCTCGTACGAGGTAGGCTTTGGGAGGGCTTTACACAGGCGTGTTCTACCTTTTCTTACGCATCCATCTATTGACGTTCCTGGCTACATGGGCAACCCCAGACATATTTCAGAAATCCCGAAAATGCGTGAATACCTTAAGGATAATCCGTTGCCTGAATTCGCAGAAATTCCAAAAACGCGGATTGATTTGGTGTCGCCTCAGAATGCCTCCAAGATCATTCGTCTTATGCCGGAGTTGTTGGCAGAGATGCAGTGCGATGTTAAAGGTGAAGGAAATGAGCTAGTAGGGGAGTTTAGAATCATTCCAAATAGACGTGTGGCGTCCTCCAACACAAAGAAGCGCTTCTCTTATTTTGAAGACGAGCACGAGGATTTGAAAAATAAGATTGATTACCTTGAGCAATTTGGACTTGTGTACGACGTGACTACAGGAAACGCGCCGACCTACCGAATGAAAGAGGAGTTCGCTGATTGGCTGCGAGAAATCGTGCTGAAGTAGAAATAGATCCCGTTTATATCAAAAGCTTGCTGGTCCAATATTACATGGATATGATTCATGTATAACAATATATCAAACCATCAAAAACGATATTAGTGAAACGAGAGATGAATTCAACCTATTTACAGCGCCGATTATCCTTACTAATTAATAAGTTTGAGGAAGGCAAAACGTTCTTCAGTAGAGACTTGTTGAGAACAGGAGATAATAATAAACTAATAGAGGAATTATCTTTGTTGAAAAAACTATCCAATGGTTCTGTAGATATTTCCTCTGCTACTCCACTTGTCCGCTCAGTCGCAAGGATGTTCTATACCCTGGAAAAACATTTTCAGCCTGGGAGTGACGCCAAAGTTGATGAAACTATTTGCCAGTCTGAAAAAGACCTAACCATCGAAGACACGATGAAGTCTCAGAGGGAGTATTTTGATTTGCTGGAAGGATTCTTTCAAGAAGCTACTGAAACAACAGCTGAGAAATTCCTGGAAACGGGGGAGTCTTTCGACGGAGTTATCCAACGTAGAAGGAATGACAAATTCGTTAAACGTTTTGGTGACGCGCTAGATAATTACCTTCCCAAAATTGAAGAATTTCATTTAAAAGCGTCCGATACCGTATTAAGAACCCATCAATCGATTGGCGGATTAAAATGCGTTATCGGGGGATCGTCGAGGTTTCCAGAGACTGCGTTCGATGGTTTTAGAAAGTTTGCCCTCTATGCGGATACTATTTTCATCCCGGATCCTATACTTCCCTGGATAGAGGTTGATCGTCGAGCGGAACGATTTAGGCATATATATTTTCTACAGTCTTGTCTGTATTTGCTCAAATTGAAACCACTCATTGATATTGATCTTCCTTATCCAGCAGTCATCGTTTTTCCAAGTTGGGAAAAGTCTTTAGAGTCAAAGAATGAAGAAACTAGAGATTCAATCTCTGAATTCCTTTTGAGCTTCTTTTCTTATTACCTTAATTTCAATTTTGAAGATGAAAGTGAACTAGTGGATTATGTTTCAAATAAGGGAAAAGAATTATTTCGAAAGATAGTAATTTCAAAGCAATTATTTCTACCGCCAGGCTCTTTACCACCGAAGAATTTCAATGAGGCATTAAGAAAATACGTTGATTTCATACATGAAGAACGTTCTGATGAATACATTGAACGCACAGATGCTTTGGCCCCTGAGGTATTGCTCCTAAATGGCATATGGGAGCGATTATTGCCACAATTTCACGTAAGAGATAATTCAGAAATGTTTAGAGCCCATCCGTTGTTTTGGCTTCCAGCCCATTATCACTATTTCCGTCTGTGCTCAAGGGTTGGCAATAGTGAGCTGAATCAATTGGGGTTCTTGGAGCAGAAAACATTATCCATCCTTCAAGCACTACAACACCCTACTAATGCTTGGTTGGGGAATATCCCGATTAAGGAGATAGCCGCACTGAGAGCTGATAATTGCAACGAAGTTTTCCGCAAGAAATTGGTTGAATATTTCAATGTTTTGTCAAATGCAGGTTTTGAAGAGATCAATAGCGTTGCTGCCGAAATTGGTAGGGCACTAATGTCTTTAATGTCAGAGCACGACAGAGAAGCAAAAAGAATTACTGAGAAGTATGCAAGAAAAAACATTTTAACATTAGGAATGGCTGGCTTGACTCTGGGAGTTCTGTTTTTCCCTTCGCTCGCACCCTATCTAGGAAATCTCTCAGCATGCGGGGTAGTCACAAAATATACATGTGACAAACTCAATCAGTATCGAGACAGCAAACTCCTAGGAGATTCTCTTTTTGGTGTGCTTTCACACGCGAAACGTCAGAATAAGGCTTAAGGTGTTCTAACCCGCTGTTGTACCGGAATGTCGTAGATTGGAATCTTTATATCTTCCTCCCAAAAAGTTCTAACTTTGTATCGTCCCCCCAGGCGCACCAATAAATAGCTTATAGCGGATAGCGTTTAGCGTATAGCGTTTCCCCTTTCTTTACACTTTCCTCACTTACCAGCCTTTTGGCATATTCTACTGCCTCTTCTTTGGTTTTTATTTCTTCTTTGATTTGTGCCTGGTGGATTTTATCCAAAAGGTAAGAAATATAGGGGCTGGGAGTGATGTTTAATATTTCGATCAAATCCTCTCCTTTAATAAGGCTAGGGGGATGCAAAATCAAACCTGATTTTTGAAAATATTCTTTCAATATCTGGTTTATAAGTAAAGCAGAGTTCTGCTGACACCAATGACCAATAAGGAAGAGTAGGCATATTTCCACCGTCTCCTTCCCAGCTTGCATTAGAAATAGGGTGGTATCTGGAGGTTTTTCTTTATTTTCCATCATTCTTTCCAAAAAGGGATAGAGTTTTTCTATTCTTTTAATCATTTCTACATCTTTGCGTCCCAGTTTCAACTCTTTCCCTATGGAAGAAAGGCTATTTTCTTTTTGATGGGGAGAAAAGATAAGTGTGATGAATTTTAATAAATCTCTAGGTACTCTGGTTCCTCTTTCTTCTAATAAATGAGTAATTATTTTCTCTTTAAGATGTTTGTCGATTATTTTCTTATTAAGCAACATATTTTCTAATCTTTT
>Ga0315541_1002832_pt1 | contig 13886 bp, 10 predicted proteins | sample SalMarSW160190MG_FD_203095 | JGI IMG/M metagenome (GOLD analysis project Ga0315541, IMG submission 203095) | Salt marsh sediment microbial communities from the Plum Island Ecosystem LTER, Massachusetts, United States - Salt Marsh Sediment SW1601-190 ...
CAGGACGTGGAATATAACCTGTCCGAAAGCGGCGTATATCCCGTGTCGCTCAGCGAGCTTTTGGCGACGATCCCAACTATGTCAATCATTTACTCTCCACCGAGCTGAATTATCCGTATGTCAACGGTACACCAGAATCGCGTGAGAACATCGCTGCCCTGTACGATGGTGCCACGGTGAAAAACGTTCTGGTCACTGTGGGGGCGGTTGAAGCCAACTACATTACCACTTGCACCCTGCTTTCTGTGGGAGACTCTCATGATTTTCATGACAGCGAAGGGGGCTTAATGGGTAACCAAAAGTCTTTCAGTGATATTTACCAATGTATGTCAGGCTTTTCGTGCGACACCTGAAGCAGCAATCGCGAGTACCAAAACAGTACCTTGGATAACGTACTGAAGGTAGAATGGAATTCCTAAGATAACCAGACCATTATTCAAGACTCCGATAAACAATACCCCGACCAATGTACCGGCGACGTGGAACCGTCCCCCATGGAACGTGGCAGCACCGAGAAAGACGGCCGCAAAGGCATTAAGCAGAAGACCTTCACCTGCTCGCGGTTGCCCGGAGGAGAGACGTGCGGCAAGAAGTATCCCGGTCAACGAGGCAAGGACAGATGAGATCATGAACCCCACCAAGCGTGTTCGTACGGCACTGATGCCTGAGTATCGAGAAGCAATCGGATTTCCCCCTACGGCGTACACCTTCTTTCCGAATGAGGAATGGTTAATGACGGTGTAGAAGACTAGAAAGATGAAGAGCATGTAGTACACGAGATAAGGGACACTGAGGAAAGTCCCGCGCGCTAGATTTACAAAGGCTCGCGGAATGTCCGAGTAGAGAGAATAACCGCCCGTATACCATAAGGTGAGGCCCCGAAGCATGGTTTGCACAGCCAATGTGACGATGAAGGGAGAAATCCCCACCATAGCTGAGAAAAAGCCATTGACAAGCCCGACGCCGACCGCCATGGATAGGACAGCCACGATGGCTACCCACATGTTGATAAGGGGGAGCAACGAAGCGACAAGCACGCCGCTCCAAGTTGCTACGGCAGCGATAGAGAGGTCAAAATCGCCCAAGATCAAACAAACGGTCAGTCCCGTTGAAATGATGCCCAGAAGCGCAATCTGCTTGAAGATCGTGATAAGGTTCCCCACCGAAGGGAAGATCCCTGGGCGTAGGATAGAGAAGATCGTGAATAGCAAAAGTAAAACGGCAATGATCCCATACCGGCTCAAGATAGGATTCATTCGTCTTATTATTTTGCTGGGTATTGCGATCCGGTTTCGACGACTCAACGTCAAGCCTCTCCTCCAACCGTGATATTGGCTTCCCGACTCCTAATCCACACGTTGTCTCTTCTGTCTGAAGAATCCTTTCCATAAACCTGCCGCTGTTACGGCTGCAATCAAGATGGCTCCCTGAGCCACTAACTGCAGATGGTAAGGCACGTCGAGCAGAGTGAATCCGTTAAAAAGCGTTCCCATGATGAGGACTCCGATCAATGTACCGATAATATGGAACTGCCCTATTTTGATCGATGCGGCTCCGAGGAAAACCGCTGTGAACGCGTCGAATAGGAAGCGATCTCCGATGGTTGGTTCAGCCAAGCCTAAGCGGGCAACGAGGAGCACCCCGGTCAGTCCGGCAAGAAAACCGGACGTCATGAATCCGAGGATCTTGAGCTTCTGAATGGGAATACCCCCGAAACGTGCCGCTTCCGGGTTCCCCCCCACCGCATACATGTGCCTTCCGGTAGAGGTGTGATTGAGGAAAAGGTGGAGTAGCACCAGGACACCAATCATGAAAAAGACAAGGTAGGGGATGTGAAGGAAGGTTCCTTTGCCAATTATCAGGAACCCTTTGGGGATACCACTATACAGGATCGACCCGCTTCCGCTTGTGTACCAATAACTGAACCCGGTGAGGATTGTCATGCTTCCCAGGGTTGCCATAAACGAGGAGACACCTAAGGTAGCGATGACTAATCCATTTACCAAGCCGATCCCAGTGCAGATCACAAGGACAATGGGCACAGCAAGCACAGGATGCATATTCGGGAGAAAGCCAGCGGTTAACACTGCCCCCAGTGTGGCGATTGCGCCAATAGAGAGGTCAAACTCGTTCATTACCAGGCAGATCGTCAACCCTGCGGAGCAGATTCCAAGAAGCGAGATCTGGTTCAGAATATTCAGAAGATTACGTGGGGTTGGAAAGATGGCCGGTTTGAGGGTCGTGAATACGGCAACAAGGAGAAACAGACCGATCAACGTACCGAATCGTCCAAACGTGATCCACACTGCCTTAGTGTCAAGAGCGATTAGGAGGTTGCGTTGTCGTGGCATCGGTTAACTTTCGTAGCAGCACTCCATGACCTTGCTCGGAGTAAGGTTCGTATCTTCAAGCTCTGTGACCAAGCAGCCTTTCCGCATGATGAGAACTCGGTTACAAACTCCGGCCAGTTCTTCGACTTCCGATGAGATAAAGAGAATTGCGTTCCCAGAAGCGGCAAGCTTTCGAACGAGTCGATATATCTCCGCTTTTGTCGACACATCGATACCTCTTGTAGGCTCGTTCAGGATCAGCAAGCGAGGAGTTCGTAGGAGCCATTTTGCCAGCACCACCTTCTGTTGGTTCCCACCACTCAGGTAACGTACCTGTTGATGCGGACTCGTGGCTTGGATATGCAGGAGTGTCATCTGCCGTTTTGATTCCGCTAAACTCCTGCGGTAGTGGATGAGTCGCGAGATGGGATCCAGGACGAATTGGCCAAGGCTTGGAAGGATGATATTCTCCCACAGCTTCATTTTAGTAACCAGCCCTTGACTTCGTCGTTCTTCCGGAACCAGGGCGATACCTCGTGTAATCGCGCGGTGTGTCGATCGAGGCATGTATGATTTCCCGTTCACCCGGATCTTTCCCCCTTGGAATCGCACACGACTCGCACCGAAAAGGATGTCGGCTAAAGTACTCTGTCCTGCCCCCAATAAACCGGTCAGGCCAACGACTTCGCCCTCTCTGATAGAGAGGGTGACGTCTTGCAGCCGTCGGTCAACTGTGGTCAATCCCTCGATCTCCAAAACCGTCTCACGCTCTCCTTCCCAGGGTTCTTTGGCAGGGAAGAGATCCTGAGGTTTTCCTCCGACTATCAACTGGACAAGCTTGCTGAGGTCTACATCAGCGCCGATGAGTGTTCCGACTTTCCTTCCGTCCTTGAGGACAGTGATGCGTTGCGCAAGCTCAAACACCTCCTCAAGTCGATGTGAAATGTAGACCACGGAAGTGCCTTTGGCGGCTAGTGATCGGACCAATTGAAATAGTTCCTGGACCTCTTTGCGCGTGAGAGACGAGGTTGGCTCATCCATTACCAGAACCTTCCCCTGGGAGTAAAGCGCGCGCGCGATGGCGACCATCCACTGTTCAGCCACAGTCAGTTCTTGAACGGATCGCTTCGGATCGATAGAGATCCCTAGATTCTCGAGGAGATTGCGCACGTGTGTGTTTAGAGCCTGCCATCGGATGAAACGAGTTTTTTTTCGCAATGGATAAGGATCTCCCAGCACGATGTTCTCTGCTACGTTAAACTGGGGGACGAGATTCAGCTCTTGATGTATAAAGCGCATCCCCAGATCGTGAGACTTTCTTGGTGTGAGGTGATCGATTGGTCTGCCACCGATTACGATCTTGCCCTTATCTTTTGCATAGATCCCGGCCAGCACCTTGACCAGGGTCGATTTTCCTGCACCGTTTTGTCCCACCAGGGCATGAATCTCGCCTATTCGTAGATCGAAGTCGACATCCTGCAAAGCCACGGTGCCGGGGAATGTCTTGGTGATACCACGTAAATCCATGATCAGCTTGTTCATCATTGAGCCTTGTATGCTAACCGATTGGGCCATTGTACTTATTTGGCTGCCGGAAACATACGGAAAGGGGCTTTGCTATTGCGTAAAGCCCCTTTCCAACGTATCGGTTTACTTTGGCTCGTCCGGCATGCCGGCTGCAATCCATTCGCTATAGTACCAGCCAGCGGGAGGACAGTTGTATGCGGTGACGATCGGTATATTGATGTAGAACTGCTGTTGCGCAGGTGGCAAACCTTGCCAGAGTCGCTCCTGCAGCTCCGTCACTGCCAGGGTTACTCCTTGTTCCCAGTCAGGAGCGATGGTCATCTTGAATGGCCCACCGCTACGGATTGCATCAAAGGTGGATAGGTTTCCATCGATGCCAACACATACGATGTCATCCCGTCCTTCGGCGATAACCGCCTGAACAGCGCCCATCGTCAGTTCGTCCCATGCACCCCATACCCCATCGATTTCGGGGTGGGCTAACAGGATGTTCTCCATAGCAGCGCGGCAGTCCTCACCGGCACCGGGGAACTTGGCGACGTGGCTGGCCACAACGCTGATATTTGGATACTCGGGAAGCATCGCTTCTAACATGGCGTACCGCTGACGCGGACAGGGAACCTGGTCCCAATGCAGTACGGCGATTTCACCTTCCCGACCAAGGGTATCGAATAACCACTGAGTCATCTTGACTCCACCTTCGAAGTCACTCATTCCCACGTCGAAGGTTTGTCCTTGTCCACAACCGTATCCCGTCGTGATGAGTGGAATCCCGGCCGCTTCGCAGGCCTCGGCTAACTCGCCGATGGAGCCGGCAGGCGGGAAAAAGATGTGTATGGCATCTACTTCCATTTGGACCCAGGTGAGTGCGGCATCGATGACCTTCTGCATGTCACCGCCCCCGTCCACGGTCAGTATCCCCCAACCGTTGGCCTCGCCTACTCGTCTCCATTCATTGGCCATCCGGCTGGGCACCGGGCTGGAAAGGCCTTGCGCTCCAACTCCGATTGTTCTCTCTGCGGCAAAAACCGCCAGTGGGATCAATCCGACGAGGACGATGAGTAGACCAATCCCAACAAAACCAAGTTTTCTGGACATCTTGTACCTCCTAAGTAACGTTTGTTCCCTTTAACCTTACTCGCTTCTCTACTTTAAGTTTTCCCTTACCGATCACCCCCTTTGGCATATGCCGTTATTGTGGTAGAGGCGTCTTGTTTCATCTTCATCTCTAAACCTCAGACCTCATCGGACTGCATGAGCAAATCGTGCACGCTTGACGCATGGTGATGTGCGTCTCGAAACAGCGCGATGAGGCGCTCGTATACCTTCGTAGATTTCTTATCCGGTGAGCTTTTCCCATCAACGTGAATGAATTCCCGTGCGGCATCATCGAACCGATCGAAGACACCGATCCCGACACAGGCTGTCATCGCTGCCCCAAGTGAATTCGCTTCCTGCTGAGCGGATAGACTTAACACGTTCTTGTTGAGAATGTTCGCGGCGATGCTGCGCCAGAGAGAACTCTTCGCGCCACCACCGATCATACGGATATCTGGGAACTCAGTGCCTATCTGCTGTTCCAGAGCTCTGCAGAGCAGGCAGATGTTGACAGTAATCCCTTCCAGTACAGCGCGGATAACATCCGCTCGCGTGTGACTGAGCGTCAGTCCGAACAGAGCGCCCCGAGCATTCAGATCGTGAAACGGAGCTCCTCCGGGTCTCATGTGCGGGAGAAAGAGAAGGCCATGGGCACCAGGCTCCGATTGAGCCGCTTCTTCGTCCATGAGCGTAAACGGGCTGCTACCAAGCTCCTTTGCACGATTTGCTTCAGTCCGACAGATCTGGTCCCTGAACCAGGAATAGACAACCCCGGCGGAATAGGTCGCAAGCTGCGTCACGTACATGTCCGGGACCAAGTGGCAGAGAGTGAACGGACGCATCTCAAGGTCAAAGATTGGCTTTTTTGTCGCCACTGCAACCCAAGATGCAGAACCGATATTGTTATAGATGGAGTTCTCCGCGACAACTCCTGCCCCCACTGCGGCACAAGGAACATCTCCTCCACCCAGTACGACCGGGGTCCCTTCGGCAAGGCCGGTCTCGCGACTCGCTTCCGCGGAGACTTCCCCAACTATCGTGGTACTCGGAAGAACTTCCTCAGGCAGCTTTTCCTCCTCAATTCCGAGCGCGCGAATCAGGTCGCTTGCCCAGATCCGCTTCTGAATCTCGAATAGCCCCGTGTTTGAGGCGTCGGAGAAATCCGTTAAGACGCGCCCTGTCAACCAATGGACGATCAAGTCCTTCGTTCCGATGAATTTGTAAGTCTTGGTGTACAGCTCAGGTTCGTGCTCTTTTAACCAAAGAATCTTCGCTGCCGGATAGAGGGCGAGTTCGAGTCCTCCACCAGTCGTTTTGTAGAATCTCTCCCATCCCACTACTTCCCGAATGAACTCGGCTTGCTGTTGACTGCGATAATCCGCCCAAAGAAAGACAGTCTTGCGCAGTACGTTCCCTCGCCGATCGATCGGAACGCATCCCAGCATGTGCCCACTGAAGGAGATTCCTGCTATCTGATCTGAAGTGAGACGAGCTGCGGAAAGCACCGTTTTCGTGGACTCGATAAACGCACGTTTCCAATCGTTAGGATCTTGCTCGGACCAACCTGGACGCGGATAGGTGGTTTCATACGGGTAATAGTGACTGGCCAATAACTGGCCGGAAAAATCGAAAAGTGAAGCTTTATCCCCCGTTGTGCCGAAGTCATGGGCCAGTATGATCCTGCGAATCACCTTGCATCTCCTCGGGCGAGCCCCCATAGTGTCTTCCCCACATTCTGGACACCGTAGCATCTCCTTTGCCTAACAAACGTTAATTGTGCTAACATGAATCCTATTCTTTTTTGTGTAGGAACTCATCTATTCCTCAACATGGCATCTTTGAAAAATACTAGCGATTAAAGCGCAGATTGTCAAGCTGTAACTACATACTATTTACTTAACAAAAAACAGACGGTATAACTCAATAGCTAGATCCGCCAATCGAGGAGAAAGCCCTAGTTGGCAAATCTCACTTGACCTTCTCCGGTCTGTGATCGACTCAACACAAGTAAGCCTTATTATGTCAATAGTCTGAGTATACAACTTGACAAGTGACTTGGCAGAGGGTAATTTAACAGATAAGGGGGATAAAGTGGATGGTCGTGATGCGGAGCAATTGCTGACGAATTTCGCTGAGCAAACTAGGGTTCAGTTGATCGGTGATTCGCAGATTCCTTTGTACTATCAGTTGGCGCGTATCTTGCAGAAGTTCATCGGGGACGGCCTACTCCAGGCAGGGGACCGTTTCCCCTCCGAGGAGGCTGTGGGGATATGCTTCGGCGTCAGCCGGCCTACCGTTAACAAAGCAATTCAGGAACTGCTCAGAGAAGAGTGGCTCACCCGAGCACGCGGACGGGGAACCTTCGTCAAAGAGGATCCGCGCGTGCAACTTGCTCTACTAAGTGATACGTTGAGCCCTGTCGAGCAATTTTCACCCCAGATATTCCGTTATAAATTGATTCAAAAAATGATAAAACCTGCCATTCCACACATCAACCATTCACTGGGACTTGAGCCCAATGCGCCTCTTCTGTACCTGCGCCGTTTACGCCTGATGCATAAGCATCCCTTGCTCGTGTGTGACTCCATCTTGCCCGCAGATCGTTTCCCTAAGCTGGGCGAACACCGCCTTATTAACGGTAGCCTATACACCACTCTGAAGCAGAGGTATGGGTGTGCGATCTTGCGCTCAGAACGGTCTGTTGAGGCAGCTGCGGTGGTGGAACGTGAAGTGGCTGACCTGCTGAATGTACCTTTGCTCAGCCCAATTCTCCGGCTGACCGGTGTGTCGTTTACAGAGGAGGATGAGCCAATAGAATACATTAGTTCCTATTTGAAGGAGGGATTAAGCCTCAAAAGCATGGTCCCGCATGCTACGCCACAGTCGAAAAAGAAGGGAACAGGCCATAAAAAAACTGATCTTGAAGTGCCGGGCACTTCAAGATGAGAACTACTCGGTATGCCACAAACAGGTGTCCGTAATGCACTACCACATCGCTGCAAATGTCATGTTTCCAGCATCTCGCGACTGAATGGTGATAGATAAATTAGTGCTAAATGATTGAAAATCAAAACGATAAAATAACAAATATAATAATTTGGATACAAGGAGGGAGAGCATGGGGGCAAAGTACATCTTGGCTCATGATATGGGAACGGGTGGGAACAAGGTCGTTCTCTACGATAGCAAAGGGAGGCTACTGGGAAAGTCCTTTCACCCGTATGAAACGTTCTATCCACAACCCCGCTGGGCAGAACAGCGTCCGTTGGACTGGTGGGGTGCGATTGTGAACGGGACTCGAAAGGTATTAGGCGAAGCGCAGATTGACAAAAGCAAGATTGCAGTCATCTCATTCAGTGGACATGGGATGGGGAATGTTTCAGTTGATGAAAAGGGCAATCTATTGCGCGATACCAGCATGGTTTGGTTTGATTCTCGGAGCACCAACCAAGCCAGCAAGGTAATTGAAAAGATCGGTCTTGATAAATGGTACAGGATAACCGGATGTGGGTTTGAACCGGCGTTTTCTACGGGCTTTAAGCTCATGTGGGTCAAGGAAAACGAGCCGGACCTATTCGAGAAGACTCACGTGTTTCTGGCGACCAAGGACTACGTCGTGATGCGTCTTACAGGGAAGTTCTGTACGGACTACTCTGATATGAACTTTACGGGATTATTCGACATCAACACGCGGGAATTCTCAAGTGATCTCTTAGGACTAGCCGGGATTCCGCGGGAGAAGTTTCCCTCTGTGTACCCTTCCACCCATGTGGCTGGAGAGTTGCTTCCAGAACCAGCCCAAGAGCTCGATTTGCCACCCGGTATTCCAGTAGTTCTTGGTGGGGAAGACGTACCTTGTACCGCAGCGGGGGCAGGGGTTGTTTCCGAGGGACGGATCTACGCATATATCGGGACATCGGGATGGGTTTCTATTGCGAGCCCGCAACCCCTGATTAGTGAAGGCGTGCGCATCCCGAACATCATTCACGTTGTTCCGGGGATGTACACACCACAGATGGGGGTGTACTCTGCGGGGAGTACGTACCAGTGGGTGCAGGACAACATCTGCAACCAAGAAGTGGCTACCTCTAAGAGCCTTGATATCGACCCTTTCAGTCTAATGGAGCTTGAAGCGGCATCCTCGCCGGTGGGGGCCAACAGCCTGTTGTTCTTATCGACATTCGCTGGCGGAGGTACGATTCACGAGAACAACCCAGATCTAAGGGGGGGGTATGTCGGTATCGGCCTCACTCACACCAAGGCAGATCTTGTTAGGGCTGCCATGGAAGGTGTGAGCCTCGATCTTGGGCTCCTGGTACACGAATTTAAAAGGTTGGGGATCGAAGCGCCGGAAGTCAGGGTTGTCGGCGGAGGCGGAAAGAGTCGCCTCTGGAGGCAGATTCTCGCAGATGTATTCGATTCCCGGGTTATCCTGACAAACATCGGCCAGGAAGCGGCAGCACTGGGTGCCGCCATGATTGGTGGAGTGGGTGTCGGGTTGTGGAAAGACTTTACCATTGTAGATAAGTTGACCGAAGTGGTGAGTATATCCGAACCACAGCCAAAGAACGTTGCAACATACAAACAGATGCTCCCAATCTTCAAGGATGGGGTCGCGCAAATCAGTGACATCTGCAGCCGTCTTGCTGCTATGAAGTGATGCGGTGTAAGCGTCGCTGGTCGCTGTAACGACACTCAGCTTCAATCTACGAGTATAGCATGAAATAACGGGGCGAGTCGGCCAAAGAGGTGTAGCTTGTCCCACTTTGCTAGAGCCTATCAGCGTTTCAGGCTTGTCCTCCTTCCTCACAAACGTAAAGGAGTAAAGCAAGCGATCCACGGCAAGAGCTACTTGACAACACAAACACCGCATCTTATAATGATGTAAAGTCTTACTTACAACTTAAACGGGTAACGTGTGCAGCAAGGGAGAGTGGGATTGTGGAACAGATTGGCTCAACGAAGGGACAGAGGATCGAGCAGGCAGTCTTCGACCCTAGTGGTGAGATGAGTTGTCCGACCCGAGCATGCGTTTACCCACAGTCATCGGTGCTTCTCCACAACATAAATATAAAGGGGGGTGATACGTGCGGAGCTCTAGTTGTAGGTTCGTTGGCAGAGAGTATGTTTCGACGATCGAGAGGATACCGTAGATTAGAGAAATGTGTGATCTAAGGAGGGAAGAGCATGAAGCGAATGAGTAGAGTTGGAGTGATTGTCACGCTGGTGTTGCTGGTGGGCTCTCTGATGGTGTTTGCTACGGAGAACCCTCTCAAAGGTATGGAGCCACTACCTAGGGACGGAGAAGGGCCACTTAGATTTGCCATGCTTACGGTTGGGACTACTGTACAGTTCTGGGTCCCAGTCCGAAAAGGGTTCCAAGATGCTGCAGCCATGTTGGGCGTGGAAGCTTCGCATTTGGGTCCTCCGACGTCAAATATGGCAGCCCAGGCTGACATACTGGAAACTGCAATTGGCGGAGGGCTTGACGGTGTGGCGATTTTCGTATCCATTCCTGGCTCCATGGATGTGGGAATTGAAAAAGCACTGGCTGCTGGGATGCCTGTCCTAATAATGTGTACGGGAACTACAACTGCCGAAAAATACAACTTGGCATATGTGGGTCAGAACAACAAAGCAGCAGGTTTAGCGTGGGCAGAGAAGATCAAGGACCTACTTGGTCCAGATCCAGCCGGGAAACGAGTTTGTTTCCTTACTGAGCTCCCTGGGCAGACGTGCCTTGAAGAAAGGATAGGCGCTGGGAAAGAGGTCCTTGAGCCGCTGGGAGTGAAATGTGATGTAGTGGATACTACGACAGATAGAGTCGTTGCCTACGGGGCAGTAGAAAGTTACTACCAAGCTCATCCTGATGTCGCAGGTTTCTTCGCTGTTGACACTACTGGAAGCCCTGTTGCAGCTACATTTATAGAAAACAATGATCTCGTTGGGAAAGTAGTCTCAGCAGGTTTCGATCTCACCGCAGAGGTTTGTAAGGGCTTGGAGAATGAAAGTATGGCCTTTACAGTTGACCAGCATCCCTATGCAGAAGGTTTTCTTTCTATGATGCAGCTGTACCTTTGGGCGACTTTAGGAATCCGGCCATCGTGGGTAGATACAGGGGGGCATATTGTAACACCAGAAGATGCCTCCCAATACAACTTGTTAGAACTAGTGGAGTCAGGATATCGCTAATCTTGTGAGCCAATTCAGGGGCCTTCGTAGATCACGAGGGCCCCACTAATTTTCCTACGAGGACAGAGGGCTAGTTACATCAGGAATCACAGCAATCAATTGGAGATCTGACATCAATATATATATAAGAGTGGCGTTTATCGGCGTGAGTTAGGATGCAAGATGGAAGACCGTCGATCTGAACGCGAGTATCTGTTCTCGGAGCTAAGGAAAGAAACCGGTTGGTCATAAGAAGATGGGTACACGTCCCGACTCTGTGACAAGATGCCAGCCCACGCAAACTCGACGCCCTTGACACGCCCCCAACTCCTCTGTTGTTCCTAACTCAACCTGATATGCGCCATAAGAGTTTGCAACGCGTTTTCTTGTATTGGCAAGGCAGCATACGTATAGCGTAATTCTAACTTGATTTCTAAAAGCTAAAAGGCTGAATAAGTTCGCAGGGAGAGTATTTCGTACCCTGCTGTTGTCGAAACAGAGTTAGATGTTTAATATTTACACCAAGGAGATGGCATGAATAAGCGTGCCGTGGGAGGTGGAAAAAGTTGAACAAATACCTGCGCCGATTTTTGCTAGCCAGAGAGACAGGTGTATTACTGGCATTGGCACTGCTTATGTTGGTCTTCAGCCTTTGTACGAAGTCTTTTCTTACACCTGTCAACTTGACGAACACAATCCGCCAGAGTGCGGTTATCGGGATTATGACAATGGCGGTGACATTTCTCATCATTGCTGGAGAATTCGATCTTTCACCTGGATCCACCTTTGCTTTTACAGCAATTATGGCCGTAGTGATGATGGAGAACCATATTGCGCCTGGGATCGCTTTCATAATTGCGCTTCTGCTAGCAGCGATTATAGGCCTCTTAAATGGCTTATTAGTGACAAAAACAAGGATACCATCTTTTATTGCAACACTAGGCATGATGTGGATTGTTAGGAGTATAACTTTGATCGCTTCGGGGGGGCGACCACGCGTTCTTGGGGATAGTGGGTTATTAGGTGATATTATGGGGGGGGGTATGATATTCGGTAAAATCCCTGTTCCCATTTTGTGGCTACTTGGCATTGTCTTTGTCAGCACGATAGTTTTGAGCAGGACAGTTTTCGGATACAGGGTGTATGCAACGGGCGGCAACGTCCAAGCAGCCAAGTTTTCAGGAATAAACACCGATCGGATCAAGATCGTATGCTTCATTCTGGTATCGTTGGCGGCAGGTCTTGCGGGTCTTATATCCCTTTGTTTCTTGCGAATGGTAGCTCCGGTTCAGGGATCGGGTTACGAACTGGAGGCCATTTCTTCAACAGTGATTGGGGGTACTGCCCTAGGGGGTGGTATGGGTAGCATTCTTGGTGCCACTTTGGGTTCATTCATTCTCGCCGTTATCCGTAATGGCCTTGTCTTAATGGGTACGAGTCCGTATCTTCAGACCGGGGTACTTGGACTCGTCATGCTAGCCGCTGTTCTGATCAACGTTCGTTTTGGTGTCGAAAGTCTAAACATACGCCTGATACTTAGGAAGTTTGTGTTTAAGGCTATAAGTGACAAGCGATAAGAAGGTATAAAAGACGCAAAATATAATATTATGCTTTAATACAGTCTAGGAGGCAGTAGTGGATGAGGGTGTATTAGTAGATATGAAAGGGATTACGAAATACTTCGGCGGAGTCAGGGCGTTACACAACGTAGACTTTGTGGTGCATCGAAGTGAGATCGTGGGTCTCGTCGGCGATAACGGTGCTGGGAAGTCCACACTGATAAAAATCCTAGCAGGAGTCTATCGTCCAGACATGGGAGAGATCAGATTTGACGGTAAGAGAATACAGTTCACTAACCCGAGGGAGGCACGGCGACTCGGGATTGAGACGGTGTATCAAGATTTGGCACTCATAGGCTGTCGGGATATAGCTAGCAATATCTTTCTGGGAAGGGAGCCTGTAAGGAAGGGAATTGGAGGCTGGCTCAAGCTAGTTGACAGGAAGTTTATGGATCAAGGTTCGCAACGTGCTCTGGAGCGACTGGGAGTAGGAATCGACTCCACGTGGAAGAAAGTTCTCACATTATCTGGTGGACAACAGCAAGCAGTGGCGATAGGAAGAGCTATTCTAACAAACCCAAGAATCGTTGTTACAGACGAGCCAACACGTGCCCTTGCGGTTGGAGAAGTAGCGAGGGTTCTTGACTTCATTGTTAACCTCAAAAAGAGTGGTATTTCAAATGTAATAGTAAGCCATACATTACAAGAAATTTTTCAAATTGCAGATAGAATAATTGTGCTTAGAAGGGGAGAAAAGGTAGGAGATGAATTGACCAAGAATCTTACCATGGATGAGATCGTCAGATTGATAGTTGGGGCAGAGAAAGACGTCTAGATAGGAAAGCATGCTCAGGGGCCATATGCTCTCATAAGCGGGTGAGGACGGCCGCGCGTCCTCGGGGATCGGGGCCTGATCGGGGAGGTCCTGGGCGGCGGAACCCTATTTGGAGCCATACCGGTTCCCATTGTATGGCTCCTTGTAGTTGTCGCGGTCGGCTGGGTGCTCCTCAGCAAGACAACCTTCGGCTACAAGGCCTACGCTACCGGAGGGAAGATCCATGCGGCTAAGCTATCAGGGGCCACATGACAGCACTTCCTAGTCATGCAGATGACAGCGCTTCCTGGTCACCTGTACTTGTGTATTATGGTGGTAAACCGCCAGTCAAGGAGAACTCGATGGCCAAAAAAGAAGCGCTGAGAG
>Ga0315541_1002838_pt1 | contig 13866 bp, 8 predicted proteins | sample SalMarSW160190MG_FD_203095 | JGI IMG/M metagenome (GOLD analysis project Ga0315541, IMG submission 203095) | Salt marsh sediment microbial communities from the Plum Island Ecosystem LTER, Massachusetts, United States - Salt Marsh Sediment SW1601-190 ...
ATCAGCCGGTCAGGAGTTCTCCTCGTACCGGTTGTTTTTTTGTTCGTGTACCCACTGAAAGGACAGGAGGGTGTAACTATTGACAGCTATACTTTTGGGGCAATCGAAGCCAGGCACATTGGCCCGGCACGAATGAGCGGTAGAATTACCTCACTCGATGCCCTGTTTGATGACTACCGCCTTGTTTATGTTGGAACAGCCGGTGGTGGCATATGGAAGAGCACGAATGCAGGTGTGACCTTTAAACCGGTATTTGATGATTACAATCAGTGTATCGGAGCCATCGCAATTGATCAGCATCATCCCGACATAGTCTGGGCAGGTACAGGCGAACCATGGACCCGGAATTCCATTTCTGTTGGCGATGGGATCTACAAAACAACCGATGGCGGGGAATCCTGGAGTAAGATGGGCCTGGAAAATACCGAGCGGATCGGGAGGATTGAAATTCACCCGGAGAATCCGGACATTGTTTATGTTGCCGCTCTCGGACATCTGTGGAATGAAAACGAGGAGAGAGGTGTATATAAAACTACCAACGGTGGAGAAACCTGGGAAAAAATATTGTACGTTGATGAAAATACAGGGTGCTCGGATATCTCAATGGATCCCGAAAATCCGGATATTTTGCATGCAGCCATGTGGGATTTCAGGAGGCAACCGTATACCTTCCGTTCAGGTGGCCCGGGAAGTGGATTGTATAAAACTGCGAATGGCGGGAAATCATGGGAGAAGCTTACAAATGACCTGCCGGCAGATACCCTGGGAAGGATCTCTGTTGACGTTTCACCCGCTTATCCGAATATTGTTTATGCAGTGATTGAATGTGATTCAACAGGATTGTACCGTACAAATGATAAAGGAGAAACCTGGGAACGGATGACAACCGCTTCAACAATTGGTGAAAGACCCTTTTATTTTAATCTAATACTGGCAGATCCAAATAATCCGAATAAACTTTTTAAACCTGGCCTTAATCTGAACATTACCACTGATGGTGGAAAGAATTTCGAACGGTCAGGTGGATTCCATTCCGATGTTCATGCGATCTGGGTTAGTAAACGGGATACCAATTTTATTTACCTCGGAACGGATGGCGGAGTGTATGTTTCTCATGACCTGGGTGGAACCTGGAGGATCATGCGAAACCTTCCAGTATCTCAATTTTACCATGTCAGCGCTGACATGAAAATTCCGTATAATGTATACGGTGGTCTGCAGGATAATGGAAGCTGGATGGGGCCTTCTGCAGGTCCGGGCGGTATAAAGAACGGGGACTGGGATAACGTGGGAGGAGGAGATGGATTTTATGTCTTCCCGGATAGACTGGATGAGAATATCGTATACTACCAATCCCAGGGAGGGAATATACAACGCCTCTACCTTAATTCACGGGAAACGAAAAACATCAAACCTGAAAAAGATGAAAATACCGAAGATCTGAGGTTTAACTGGAATACTCCGGTAAGCTTCAGTAAAGATGGTAAAACCATGTATGTAGGATCTCAATATCTTTTCAGATCTAAAGACAGGGGTGATACCTGGGAGAGAATTTCTCCGGATCTGACGACAGACGATCCGGAAAAACAGAAGCAAAAGGAATCCGGTGGTGTAACCATTGATAATACAGGTGCAGAGAATCATTGTACCATCATGACCATTCATGAATCCCCGGTCGATCCAAAAATCATCTGGGTTGGTACTGATGATGGAAACATCCAGGTTACCACGGATGGTGGAAAGAAATGGAAAAATGTGGTTTCCAAATTACCCGGACTGCCGTCCAGTACATGGTGTTCATACGTTTATGCAGATCCGTTTGATAAGAATACCGCTTATGCAACATTTGACGGTCACCGGAATGGCGATATGAAACCATACGTTTTTATGACCCGGGATATGGGTAAATCATGGCAATCACTTGTAGATGGGAATATTACCGGGTATTGTCATGTAATAATGTCAGACCCGGTGAATACGAAACTTCTTTTCCTGGGTACGGAAACGGGACTTTTCATCTCTATTGACCAGGGTAAAGCATGGTCGAAATTTACCGGGAATATGCCGGATGTGGCAATCCGGGATATGTATATACACCCCAGGGACCATGATCTGATACTCGCATCACATGGAAGGGGTATTATCATCATTGACGATATCACCCCCCTGAGAAACCTGAAACATGAGATGGTGGATCAGGATATCGTATTTCTGCTGTCCAGACCTTTCACGGTTAGAAATTTTGGTTATCAGCAGGAATATGGTGGGAGTGATGAATTTGTGGGACCGAATCCCGGACAATCCGGTATCATTTCCTATTACCTGAAAAAACGGCATATTTTTGGAGACATGTATCTTGAAGTCTATGATGACCATGAAGAACTGATAAACACACTGGTAGCCGGTAAGCGAAGAGGAATTAACCGGGTTCCGCTGAGTATCAGAAAAAAAGCACCTCCTATCGGAGAAATGAGAAGCAGGTCATTCAGATCCTTCGGAGCCATGCAGGGACCTGCAATGCCGGCAGGTGAATACACCATTGTTATTGTGAAAGAGGATACCCGTGTCAGGGGAACTTTTACCCTGCTGGATGATCCCCAATCACCCCATTCACCGGAGGACAGGCAATTGCAGCGACAAACCGCCAATAAAGCCTATGATATGCTTATAAATCTTGATTTCCTCGATAAACGAATTAAAAAGCTGGTCGATGACGGAAAGGCTATTTCAGGAGAATTGAAAGATACCGTGCTGGTATCCCAAATAAAACGGTTCAACGAAACATTGGGTGCAATGCGGGACTCTCTCTATGTCTCTTCATCAGGGGAATCCTTTACCGGGGAAAAGAGATTGAGGGAGAAGTTAGTTGAGATCTACTCCGATGTCAACTCCTATATGGGAAAACCCACCTCATTCCAGGTTAGTGGGTTAGACAAACTCAATGTTGAGCTCAGGAAATGCGAAAAGGAACTGACAGATATCTCAGAGATCGAGCTGGTGAGGTTAAACCAGTTGCTTGAGGTAGCAGGAGCAAGGCCCCTGAAAATCATGACCCGTGAGGAGTACGAAAAGGAAAACAAATAGTAGATAAATTCCGGTAGATAATTGATCCAATACAGAGTAAAATCAGTATTTCGCCAATAATAAACATTCCCCATGCAAAACGGGCAGGAACGTATGTGGTGATGACACGCTGGAATTCAAGATTTTTAGCTAAATGGAGTATATCCGAAAGAAAACCTCCCCGGATCAGTATAAGGCTGTAATCTCTGATGAATGAAAGGGAAATGATAAAAGCTCCTGAAAGAAGAAAGATCCATTCACCGGTTTTAAGCTTCAGAGAAGCTATTTTTTCTGAGGGATAACTGGTTACGAGGGCAAAACAGATCATGGTCAGGGAACAGATGAGCGGGGCAAGAACCGGTCCGACCCAGGTTACTGGAATGAGAAACAGGAGATCCCAGGTTAACAGGGATGTCGGCCAATTCAGGAAGAGCTTCAGTGCGACATAATAAAAGATATCCCATACCCCAAAAAGGTAAAGGGAAAATCCGAATTTCTGCAGGGGAGTTCTTCCGGCAAGCAGTCCGACAGTTACCAGCATGACCAGTGTTGAGAATTCCCTCACCAGCTCAATGACAAGTAGCTTTACATCAAAGGTTTGGAGGGGGAACTCAAAACCAGCGGGATAGTACAATTCACGGAGGTAAACCACTACGATTGCTTCCAGGAATCCCATAAAGAGGGCGAAGATCCCGGTGATCAGGAGCCGGCGGGAGAAGTCAGATAATGTATGTTGCATTTAGTAAGTGTGTTATACCAGTTTAAAACAGCCGTAAAATCGGTTCACTTTTTATCCTTTTTTGCTTTTCCTGTCATTGGAACGAACCGGACAGGGTACTGGGACTGCTTTTTCAGATTTCCATTTTCATCTTTTGCCACCACGATCAGGTTCTGAACCCGGTCTTCTGCACCAAGCGGGATAACAATTTTGCCCCCGGGTTTTAACTGCCTGATCAGCGGGGGAGGTATTTCTTCCGGTGCACAGGTTACAATGATCCCATCGAACGGAGCATACTCTTCCCATCCTTCATAGCCATCACCGATCTTTACCCGGATGGTGTGATATCCAAGCTCTTTAAATCGTTCAATCGCTTGTTCGCCCAACTTTTCAATGATCTCAATACTAAACACATACGGGGTTAGTTCTGACAGGACAGCTGCCTGATATCCGCTTCCGGTGCCAATTTCCAGGATCTTATCACCCGCTTCGATTTCAAGCAACTCTGTCATGTGAGCAACAATAATGGGTTGTGAGATCGTTTGCCCCATACCAATGGATAGGGGATAATTCCCATAAGCACTGGATTGGTATTCCCGCGGAACAAACCGGTGTCTTGGAACAGCTTTCATCGCCTCCAGGACACGAACATCCTTTACCGGATTATAATAAGAATGTTGGATGTCCCGGACAACCATTTTTTCCCTCTCCGCTTTTCGTTCAGAAAATCTCGGCCGGTTCCATTTCAGGGTGTCGGCAAGGGAATCTGTGACGAATGTTCTCTCTTTCAGGGAGGTTTTTTCCCTGGAACTATGGCATGCACACGTTATCAACAAAGAGAGCATAAACAGGATCTTCAGCATGGGTAAAGGTTTTAATGAAACGTTGGTGCTCAGTCAATTCTTCTGTCCGAGGAAGTTATAAAAAAGATAGCAATTTGTCAATTTTTTTCATCGTCAGAATGATAGTGAGAATAGTCGGGTTTTTATTGGTGGTTTATTCATTTCATCCTATTTTTACTGAATAGGAAACATTGATAGTAAGTTCCGGTTATATGCAGTTTCTTGGTTATGATATTGGCAGTTCATCGATAAAAGCTTCCCTGTTTGATCTGGAATCAGGTACCATCTCTTCAACTGTTTATGCTCCTGAAACCGAAATGGAGATTATGGCAAAAAAGCCCGGATGGGCAGAACAGGATCCCGACCTCTGGTGGAATTATCTGGTTGAAGCAACCCGGAAACTGACATCAAACGGTAATGTTAACACAGATCAGATCAAGGCAATAGGGATCTCCTATCAGATGCATGGTCTTGTTGCAGTTGACCGGGATCTCAATCTGATCCGGCCCTCCATTATTTGGTGTGACAGTCGGGCGGTAGGCATAGGAGACCGTGCTTTTCAGGAGATTGGTGCTGAGAATTGCCTCTCAACGTTATTGAATTCTCCCGGTAATTTCACCGCATCGAAACTCAAATGGGTTCAGATGAATGAGCCCGATCATTACAAAAGAATATACAAAATCATGCTCCCGGGGGACTATATTGCCATGCGTCTCACCCGAGAGGTAAAGAGTACCGTTTCCGGTTTATCAGAAGGGATATTCTGGGATTTTCACCGGAACAGGCTTGCCGGAATGGTAATGGACCATTTTGGGTTTGACGGTGAGATGATCCCGGAAATTGTACCCACCTTTTCATCACAGGGTGCATTGCTGCAGTCTGTTGCCCGTGAATTGGGTTTGCCGCCGGGAATTCCGGTTACTTACAGGGCAGGAGATCAGCCAAATAATGCATTTTCCCTGCATGTACTCAACCCGGGAGAAGTTGCTGCGACAGCCGGAACTTCGGGTGTTGTATATGGTATAAGTGATGCGTTGAAGTATGATGAACAATCAAGAGTAAACAGTTTTGCCCATGTCAATCATTCTGAGAAGAACCGTCGCATTGGCGTACTGCTCTGTATCAATGGGGCAGGCATTCTCAATTCCTGGATGAAACGGCTGATTGGACCGGGAGAATTTTCGTATGATAGAATGAATCAACTGGCAGCAGAAATCCCGATTGGCTCAGGAGGAGTTACCATCCTGCCATTTGGAAACGGTGCCGAACGCATGCTTGGTAACCGGGAACCCGGAAGCATCATCAGTCACCTGAATTTCAATATCCACGATCGAAGGCACCTTCTGCGAGCGGTCCAGGAAGGAGTTGTCTTTTCTTTCCGCTATGGAATGGAAATAATGGAACGCGTGGGTATTCGGGTGAACGTGATCCGTGCCGGAATGGCAAACATGTTCCTAAGTCCGGTTTTCCAGGAAGCACTGGTAGCTACAATTAATTCAAAAATCGAACTGTTCAATACAGATGGATCTGCCGGAGCTGCCAGAGGAGCCGCTGTGGGAGCCGGTTTGGCAACACTGGATGAGGCGTTTGCCGGTCTTGAGAAAATCCGTGAGGTGTCTGTTGATAAAACGAAAAAACAGCAATATGAAGAGTCTTATCATTGTTGGAGAAACGATCTGCTCATGCATTTAAAATAAATAATCATGAAGAACTACCTAATTGGAAACCGGGAATTTTTCCCGGAAATAGGAAAAATTGAATTTGAAGGAAAGGAATCGAAAAATCCCCTTGCCTTCAAATGGTACAACGAGAGCCAGGTGGTAAATGGAAAATCGATGAAGGACCATCTGCGATTTGCCGTTGCCTACTGGCATTCGTTCTGTGGAACAGGCAATGACCCCTTCGGACCGGGAACAAAGAATTATCCATGGGATGAAGGAAACGATCCGCTGGTAAAAGCAGAACAGAAGATGGATGCCGCTTTTGAACTGATAACGAAACTTGGTGTTCCCTACTATTGTTTCCACGATTTTGACCTGGTGGAGGAGGGAGATTCCATCCAGGAGTCAGAAAAAAGACTTGAAAAAATGGTGGCTTATGCGAAAGAGAAACAGGATGCTTCCGGTGTGAAGCTGTTGTGGGGAACAGCCAATGTTTTTTCTCATCCGAGATACATGAACGGGGCTTCCACCAATCCCGATTTTAACGTTGTTGCCTGGGCAGGAACACAGGTGAAGAATGCCCTGGATGCAACCATTGCACTGGGGGGAGAAAACTATGTCTTCTGGGGAGGCCGGGAAGGGTATATGTCATTGCTGAACACCAATACCAAACGGGAAAAGGAACACATGGCAATGTTCCTGCATATGGCAAGGGATTATGCACGAATGCAGGGATTTAAAGGAACCTTCCTGATTGAACCCAAACCGATGGAACCGACGAAACACCAGTACGATTACGATGCAGAAACGGTCATTGGATTTCTGAGGTATTTCGGGCTGGATCAGGATTTTAAGCTGAATATTGAGGTAAACCATGCTACGCTTGCAGGCCATACCTTTCAACATGACCTCCAGATGGCTGCAGATGCCGGATTGCTCGGAAGTATCGATGCAAACCGGGGTGATTACCAGAATGGTTGGGATACCGATCAGTTTCCTTTGAACCTTTATGAAATCGTTGAAGCGATGCTGGTTATCCTCGAATACGGAGGGTTCTCTTCCGGCGGGATAAATTTCGATGCCAAAACACGGCGTAATTCAACCGATCTGGAAGATCTGTTTATTGCCCACATTTCCGCCATGGATGTTTTTGCCAGATCACTGCTTATAGCCGATACAATGCTTCAGGATTCCCCGTATAAGGAGTGGAGAAAAAGAAGGTATGCCTCCTTCGATTCGGGAACGGGAGCTGCTTTTGAGATAGGAGACCTTTCGCTGGAAAAACTGAGACAACATGCCCTGGAGACCGGAAAACCCGAACAAATCAGCGGTAAACAAGAGTTATACGAACAGTTGATAAACCTCTACCTGTAAGGATAAATTGCAAGATACAGGTAACAATCCAACATTATATGAAAAGATCAACGATTACCATTCTTATTGTCTTTTTTACCATGCCAATCCTGCTTCATGCACAGAATGGATGGAGGGACCTGTTTAATGGAAAAGACCTTCAGGGATGGGAACAGCTGAATGGTACAGCCAGGTATTTTGTTGAGAACGGGGATCTTGTCGGTGAAACCGTTCTCGGGTCTCCGAACAGTTTTTTGTGTACGATGGATCATTATGGAGATTTTATCCTGGAATTCGAGGTGAAGCTTGAAGCACCGATTAACTCCGGTGTGCAGATCAGGAGTCAAGACATTTCATCCTTCATGAATTTTGGTGGCAAAGTGCATGGATGCCAGGTCGAGATTGATCCTTTAGAGAGAGCATGGTCGGGAGGGATCTATGATGAATCACGCAGGGGATGGCTCTATAATCTGGAGAGGAATCCAGAGGGACGGGAAGCTTTTAAGATGGGGGAGTGGAACCACTTCCGCGTGGAAGCCATCGGAAATTCCATACGAACCTGGGTGAACGGAGTGCAATGTGCAGACCTGGTCGATGACATGACTCCTTCCGGTTTGATCGGACTGCAGGTCCACAGTATCGGCAAAAAAGAGGAAGAGGGGATGAAAATACGGTGGCGAAATATCCGGATCATGACTGAAGATCTTGAGTTACACCGTTCAGAAACCAACCCGGAGGTGCCGGAGATCAGTTACCTGAATAATCGTTTGACTAAACGGGAGGTTGAGGAGGGCTGGAAACTGCTATGGGATGGGAAAACCATGAACGGATGGAAGAATGCTTTGTCGGATCAGCCACCGGAAGAGGACTGGACAATCAGCGATGGCATATTAACGGTACATCCCGCTGGGGAGGCAGATATCGTGACCGAAGATTCATTCCGTAATTTTGTCCTTGAGCTTGATTTCAGCATTACCCGGGGCGCAAACAGCGGTATAAAATATTTTATCAATCCCGGATTTTATGGTGGTAATGGACACACCATCGGGTGTGAATTTCAAATACTGGATGACAAAAACCACCCTGATGCCTCTCAGGGAATAGGGGGAAACCGTACACTTGGCGCCCTGTATGATCTGATCCCGGCTGTACCCGAAAAACGAATAGCCAATACTAAACGGTTTAATGGAATTGGCAGTTGGAACAGGGCAAGGATTGTAGTAAAAGAGTGTCATGTTGAACACTGGCTGAATAACGAAAAAGTGGTTGAGTATGACCGCTGTACGGATGAATGGCGGGCACTCGTGGCAAAAAGTAAATTTAGACCCTGGCAGGGATTCGGAGAGGTTAAGGAAGGCAGGATACTGCTTCAGGAACACGATAGCACCGTATCATTCAGAAACATAAAAATCCTTGAACTTGATTAATAAACTAACACCCTGTAAAAATGGATAAAACAAGCAGAAGAGATTTTGTTAAGAAAAGTGCGCTCGGGGCAGCGGCACTAACCGTTGGTGGAGTCGGTTTTTCTGCACAGAGCTACAAGCGGATCATCGGATCCAACGACCGGCTGACCGTTGCACTGGTGGGATGCGGAAGAAGGGTTCGTGCTTACTTTGACCCCCTTGTGAAAAATAAGGAGAATATAACGGTTGCTTATGTATGCGATGTAATGAAGGATCGGCGGGATACCGTTACCGAAGAGATTTCTGAAAAACTGGGGTATTCACCTGTCAGTGAAAATGATTTTCGCAGAGCCCTCGCGGATAAACGGGTGGATGCTATATTCAATGCCACACCCGATCACTGGCATGCACCGGGAACCTGGATGTCCCTTGAAGCAGGGAAACACGTTTACCTGGAAAAACCGCTGACCCATAATCCCGAAGAAGCTGAATTGCTTATTCGCTATCAGAAAAAATTCGGCGGCATTATTCAAATGGGGACCCAGCAGCGGTCGGCTCCGGACTCCATACAGATCATCGAGGAGATCCATAACGGGGTGATCGGTGATCCCTATCTTGCCGTGGCTTTTTATACAAACCAGAGAGGACGGGTTAAAAATCCAACACCCGCTGCCGTACCGGAAGGTTTGGATTGGGACCTCTTCCAGGGTCCGGCTCCAAGAGTCCCCTACCATGATAACTACTTTGACTACGACTGGCACTGGTTCTGGAATTGGGGAACCGGTGAAACAGGGAACAATGCAACCCATGAAGTGGATGTCGGCCGATGGGCACTACAGGTTGATTTTCCGGAAAAGGTCATCGTGAATGCAGGTAAATACCATTTTGCAGACGATGGGTGGACCATGTATGATACAATGGACGCAAGTTTCGTTTTTCCCGGTGGAAAAACCATCCGGTGGGATGGGAAAAGCCGGAATAACTATAAAACATATGGAGCAGACCGTGGAACCATTATTTACGGATCGGAAGGATCAGTATATGTCGACCGGGGTGTCTATAAATTGTATGACCTTTCAGGGAAACTGGTAAAAGACAGCCAGTCAGAACTGGCTGAAGCAGGCACTGCTCTCGGTGGTGGCGGCGATATGACTACCCTGCATGTGGAAAACTTCTTTGATGCAATACGGGGTAAAGCCAAACCAAAATCACCGGTTGAGGAAGGAGCCATAAGCACCCACATGTGCCACCTGGCTAATATTGCCTACCGAACAGGCAAAGAGCTTATTTGCAATCCGGAAAATGGCCATATACTGGATGAAGATGCGATGAAGTTGTGGGGAAGGACCTATGAACCGGGTTGGGAACCAAAGATGTAATACGCAGCAAATCATTCAAGTATATTAAGTGTAATGCAATAACCTGATTTGAGATTGATCATCAAAACCGAAGATTTTATGTTTAAAACTGAAACTTACAAAAACAGAAGAGCACGGCTGAAGCAGGATATGCAGGATGGAATTATTCTGCTTCCCGGAAATGAAGAAAGTCCGATGAACTACACGGATAATCCTTACCGTTTCAGACAGGATAGTTCATTTCTCTATTTTTTTGGCCTCGATTATCCAGGACTGGTCGGTTATATAAATATTGACAGCGGGAAAGAGATCATTTTTGGAGATGACCTGACCATCGATGACGTTATCTGGATGGGAATGAAACCCTCGCTGCTGGAAAGAAGCAAACCGATTGGGATTAATACGGTGTTGCCCTTCTGCTGTCTTCAGGATTATGTAGATGAAGCCATTAAAAAAGACCGTAAAATTCATTTTCTGCCACCCTATAGAGCGGAGAATAAGATCACGCTCTGGAATCTGACCGGGATCCCACCCGGTAAGATCAATGAAGCGGCATCTGTTGACCTGATAAAAGCTGTTGTAAACCAGCGTAATTATAAGACTCCGGAAGAGATCGATGAGATTGAAAAAGCGGTTAACATTACCGTGGATATGCACCTTGCAGCCATGAAAATGGCTCAACCCGGAATGACCGAAGCCCAAATTGCCGCCAGGGTTCACGAAATCGCACTGGCTGGCGGAGGAGATATCTCCTTCCCGATAATCGCTACGATACATGGGGAAACATTGCACAATCATTATCATGGAAACCGGTTGGAGAGCGGACAACTATTCCTTCTTGATGCAGGAGCCGAAACAGCCATGCATTATGCCGGGGATATGTCAAGCACATTTCCGGTTGATAAAACGTTTACCGGTAGACAAAAAGAAATCTACCAGATTACACTGGATGCCCACCTGGCTGCTGTAAACATGTTGAAACCAGGAGTGAACTTTAAAGATGTTCATCTTTCAGCTTGCCGCACAATTGCCGCCGGAATGAAAGATATGGGTTTTATGAAGGGTGATGTTGATGAAGCCGTGGAAAAGGGAGCTCATGCACTGTTCTTCCCTTGTGGTACAGGTCATATGATGGGACTGGATGTTCACGACATGGAAGACCTTGGAGAGATTTATGTTGGGTACGACGGACAACCCAAAAGCTCACAGTTCGGATTGAAATCATTGCGGTTGGGACGCCCCCTGGAACCCGGGTTTGTATTGACCATTGAACCGGGAATCTACTTCATCCCCGAATTGATCGGACAATGGAAAGCGGAGGGCAAATTCAAAGAATTCATAAACTATGACAAGGTGGAGCAGTACAAAGATTTCAGCGGTTGCCGGAATGAAGAGGATTTTGTCATTACAGAAACGGGCGCCAGGTGCCTGGGGAAACTGCTTCCAAAAACAATCGATGAAGTGGAAAAAGCAAGAGGATAGGGAGGAATGTAAATAATGAATAATGAATATTGAATACTGAATTTTGAAACAGGACGTAAGGAAGAATGGAGGAGTTCAAGGTTCAGAGTACAGAGTTGGAGAGGTGAGTTATGAGTTATGAGTGAAAAGAAATTGAATTATTACATAATGATGCCTGCCCGACGGTTTACCAGCCTGTGGCTGGCAGGCGGGTCTCTGGCATAACTTATAACGTATCAACTTATAATGTATTAACTTATCAACTTATACCCGTCCCATGCTATGCCTAAGTGCAGATGATATCCTGAAAGCCGCCTCCTGCCAGGAAGTTGTTATGGCAGTTGAGAAGGCGTTGATCATGTATGAAAAAAAGGAATTTTACATGCCTCAAAGAGTGCACCTTGACTATCAAGGCAATACGCTCCTGTTGATGCCCTGTTTTACCCGGGAAAGCATGGCTACGAAGCTGCTTTCGGTTTTCCCGGGTAACCGGGAAAAGAAGAAAATGGTTATGAATGGTATTGTTGTCCTGAATGATGCTGAAACGGGTGAACCCATTGCAATGTTAAATGGAGCAAAACTAACAGCTGTTCGCACCGGAGCTGTCGGGAGTGTGGGGGTCCGGTATATTACAGATCCGGGAATAACCACAGCAGGTATTGTCGGTCTTGGAGTCCAGGGCTTTCACCAGGCAATCTTCGCCTGCGCTGTCAGAAAAATCCAGAAGATCATACTCTATGATATTAATCCGGAAAGCAAGGATGAATTTATTGAACAATTTCATTTTTATTACCCTCGGGTTGAAGTTTGCATGGCAGAACGGATTGAGGACATGCTGAGCCAGACCGATCTGATCATAAGCGCTACTCCATCAAAAGTCCCGGTAATACCGGACGATGAGAAAATGATTTTGGGTAAAAAGTTTATTGGCATCGGATCGTTTAAACCCGATATGCGTGAGTTTCCCGAAGCACTATTCCGGAAGTTGGAATACTTATTTGTTGATACCGATCATGCATTGACCGAAACGGGTGATTTGATCGATCCTTTGAACCACCGTTGGATAGCTGAAGATCAGATCATCTCTGCCGGGAAACTTGTCCTGGGGGAGGTAAAGGTAGATCAGGATCAAACCTGCCTTTTTAAGTCCGTTGGAATGGCACTGTTTGACCTGGTGGTTTCTGATTATATTTTCCAGAAAGCCAGGGAAGAGGGAATTGGCAAAGAGGTGGACGTATAGTAGTACAATTTTCATTCAAATTAAACATGCGGATCAAATGCTTAAAAACTGGAAATGGAAACCGCCCGAGGGGTGGATGGTACTTAAGACCCTCGATATGCATACGGGAGGTGAACCCCTGAGGATCTTTGTTAACGGAGTTCCGGAAATCAAGGGCAACACCATCCTTGAAAAACGAAAATATTTCAGTGAACACTTCGATTACATCCGAAAGGGAACCATGCTGGAACCCAGGGGACATGCTGATATGTATGGTGCTATTATTACCGAACCGGTTACCGGGGATGGTGATTTTGGCGTATTTTTCATGCATAACGAGGGGTACAGCACCATGTGCGGACATGGGATCATTGCCGTGACAAAGTTGGTATTGGATACCGATATTATCATCAAAAAGGGTACTGATCCGGTTCTGAAGATTGATGGTCCGTCCGGAAGAATTACTGCAACCGGACACCGGAAAAATGGAATCGTAGAGAAAGCATCGTTCCGGAATGTTCCTTCCTTTGTATTGCTGGCGGATCAAATGATAGAAATTCCTGGGATCGGACGGGTTGCTTTTGACGTTGCCTTCGGTGGTGCCTTTTATGCTTTTTGTGAAGCGAAGTCGTTGGCATTGAACCTGGATGGTTCCGATTACAATAAACTGATTGATTACGGCAAGCGGATAAAAAAAGCGGTTGCAGGGAATTTTGTTATCCGCCATCCTTTTGAAGAGGATCTCAGTTTTCTATATGGCACCATCTTCACCGGCGATCCTTATG
>Ga0315541_1002840_pt1 | contig 13859 bp, 14 predicted proteins | sample SalMarSW160190MG_FD_203095 | JGI IMG/M metagenome (GOLD analysis project Ga0315541, IMG submission 203095) | Salt marsh sediment microbial communities from the Plum Island Ecosystem LTER, Massachusetts, United States - Salt Marsh Sediment SW1601-190 ...
CTCTGGATTGAATCGGATCTCCAGGGTCTCGAGCTCACCGGGGGACAACTCCTCCAAAGCCTTTGCTAATTGGTCCAGATTGACTTCAACCTTAGGCACAATGACCACCACCTTGTTCTTCAGCCTACTCAATCACGGTCTCTCAAACCTAGATTTGACGACTTCTTTGCGGATTCCGCGTTCTCTGCGATCTCTGCGTCCCCGGGGAGTGTAGTAGCCGATTTGTGATTTACTACATCCCCCAAGCGGTAACTGCCTTTCACCGCAGAGCTCCTTTCCCACCACCTGAGCGTTCAAAATAACCCAGAAATCACCCAACTCAACGCCGTTAACTGACCATACCGCTCTTTTTTGCGGATGGCAACCGTGAGAAATACCACCAAAGCACGAACAACAAGCCTCCCACTGAAAATACTACAGGCAACAATGCAACCGGCCAGTGCCACACCATGAATCCAAATCCGGCTAACACGACGTTGATCAGCAGAATGGTCATGGTCACCTGTTCATGGCTATAGCCTTTTTGCACCGCACGCTGATACGCATGTTCACGGTGCGCTTCATAGGGAGGCTTACCATGAAGAAGCCTTTTCGTCAACGTCGCAACACCATCAACCCAGAATACAGACAGAAGCACCACCCAGATCAATACGGGCACAGACCCTCGATTCTCCGAAGCGATCGCTAGGACACAAAAGACGAAGCCGAGGAAGTTGCTACCTACGTCGCCCATAAAGATCTTAGCGGGAGGCCAATTCCAGCGAAGGAATCCTCCCAGCCCTGCTGTCAATACCCAACAAGCAATTGCTAGATGCCAGTCACCCGCAATTGCAAGAATTCCTCCAGCGGCGAGGCTGACCACAAGGCCCTCTCCAGCCGCCAGACCATCGATGCCATCCATGAAGTTGTACAGATTCACAAAGGTGAACGTAACAAACCAGGCAACCCCGTATCCGAGCAAGCCAAAACGGATAGCACCAATTCCGGTTTGTACCTGTGGCAAGCCTCCTACCCAATAGACGGCCCAAACAATAGCCAAGCCGTAAAGGAATAGGCGCAGCCAACTCGATAGCCCTTTGCGGTCATCCATCCAACCAACCCCACTAACCAAGAAGCCCCCTCCAAGCAACGCAAACCAGAGGTTCCGGCTAGCGGGAAAAAGCCAGATGAAAAGCAAAACCGCTAACAGGAACGCAGAGACAAAGGCCAGCCCACCTCCCCGTGGTGTAGCTACCACATGCGAACTGCGTGGGTTCGGGATATCGAGAATGCGCTTCCTCAGAGCAAAAGCCCTGATCCAAGCGGTGAGCGAGTACCCAATGACAAACGCGCCAATGCAAAGCACAGCCGACCGCAAGATCATGAAGACTTCCCGTTGGCTAATGTCCCGCGGTACCATGCCACCGTCTCAGCCAGTCCTTGTTCGACAGTATAGGGAGAGGTCCAATTCAGAACTTCTTTTATTCTTTTACCGGAGACCCTCAGTGAAGAAACCAGACGCCTCACTTCACCGGCGTGTCCTAACAAGCCTCCTCCAAGACGCAAAAGGGGTGCGGGAACAGGGATATGGTGTACTCGACGCCCCATCAGATAACCAAGCCGTGTCACAAGTTCCTTGGTTGATAATGGCTCACCATCGTCAGTAACGTGAAAGAAGGTTTCCTTCGTTGTTGGTCGATCGAGAAGTGCCACTATAGCACTGGTCAGGTTCCCAACAAACACCATACTGCGAGCGTTATGAGTACATCCGAGTGGAAAAGGGATCCCACGGTCAACAAGCCGCAGAAGCCGCAGAAAGTTGCCTTTAACGCCGGGACCGTACACGAGTGGAGGTCTTAGAATGACCGCCTGCAGACCGGTCCTGGCAGCCGTTTCTAGGACCGCTATTTCCGCCTCTCGCTTGGTAATCCCGTAGGCATCTTCTGGAGCACAAGGACTGGCCTCATCGTAGGGAATCTCACTACCTTCACCTACTGCCTTGATCGAGCTAAGGTATATGAAACGCGGTACACCCGCTTGTACACAAGCTCTTAGAACGCGCTGCGTTCCCTCAACGTTGATTGCACGGTAAGCAGCTAGGGGGTCAGGTGCCTTGTCGCGCACAACATGAGTCCGCCCTACTAGGTGCACAACGACCTCTACCTTCGATAGCGCAGCCGACCAACCGTCATCCCTCTCCACATCCACTACTACTGGCTCCACCTCAGAAGCAGAATCGCGTTGGGGATCAAACTGTCTAATGGTGCCCCGAACCACCCAGCCCCGTCTTGAGAGCTCCGCACAGAGATGGCACCCGATAAAACCACTACTTCCTGTAACCAACACTCGCTTCATGAGAACGTCATCCCCTTCAAACGCTTTGGCCAGCGATCGCCAAGCAACTCGCGATATAGTTCAAGAGTTTGTTCAACAACGATTTCTTGCGCGAACTCTGATATAGCAATTTTCCGCCCAGCTTGGCCAAAACGTTCCCGTTGCTGCTTGGATGACAGAAGTTTCCGAATTGCTCGAGCGAGGGCATCGGAGTCCCGCGGTGGAACGAGGAGACCGTTTACTCCGGGCCTGACGATTTCCCGACATCCCGGCACATCCGTTGTCACAATGGGACGAGCTGAAGCAGCGGCTTCCAGCAGAATCTTCGGAAGGCCCTCACGATAGGTAGGCAGAACGACAATGCTGGCAGCAGACAGGGTTGAAACCATGTCCTCTTTTTGCCCCCACCATTCGACAATGCCTGCCTGCACCCAGTCATTCAGCTTGGCTAAAGGTACTGTAAGTCGATTCCCTTCATCTGGAGAACCCACTAGCACAAACCGAACGTCCGGTTGGTCTTTCCGAATGGACCTAGCTGCATCTACAAACTCACCCACGCCTTTGTCCCATAGCATTCGCGATGGAAGCATCACAATAGGATTTCCCTCAGGCTGTCTTGTTGGCCTGAACCTTGAACAATCTACACCTGAACCGCGGATCAACTCAACCTGTTCCCGTGGGACTAAACCAGAAGAGCAAAACTCCTCAAGATCGTCCGAATTCTGAAATATGGTGCGGCTTTGAGGGAGATGAAGGGCCATACGATAAAGACTCTTCGCAATCCAGTGCCGGATCTCAGCATGGCCATGTGATGAAAATGCATAACCCAAGCCGCTTATCGCGTTGACCACTGCCGTTCGTCGTGTCAGCCAAGCAGCAAAGGAGCCATAAAGAATGGGCTTCATTGTCACGTGGTGAACTAAGTCAGGCTTGCAGTTATGATAAAGCCGCACCAGGAAAATCAAGGTCCGAACTTCCGGAACTAGACCGGAGAGTTTCCTCGATATTGGCATTGGCAAGAAACTCAACCCATGCTGGCAAATGACATCTCCCTTTCCAGTATCGGCTGCTGCTACAAGTACCTCAATACCCGCGTCACGTGCTGCCAGAGCCAGAGGAAGACGATGAGAAAGAAAGAACCAGTCGACGTTGACTACAAAAAGCAAACGCGGTCTCTGTCGGACGCGCTCCTTATCTATGGCAACGGCGTTACTCAAAGTGGCCAGCCCCCCATGCAAACTGTTGAAAAGGTCGAGATCTACGCTATGAACTTATCCCGGCTTCGCCGGGGACTTCCGGATCAGGGTATCGCATCTTTATCTGCCAGTGACCCTGTCCAAAAGATCCCCTGCACTTACCCCTCCCAGCTCCACCGGAGCGAAGAATACAATTTCCTATACAATCAAGTTACATAGGTCAGTCAAAGCCTATTCCTATCTCCTTTTGCCACTGAACCGTTCGAATCAATCCTTTGTGCACATCCACCATTTTCCTATAACCCAACTGCGCGGTCACCTTGGTAATGTCTGCAAGTGAATGTCGCACGTCGCCCGGGCGCGGAGGGACGTGCTCTGGTGCAACATTTGTCCCGATCATCTCGCCCAAAAAAGCCGCAAGCCCGTTGACTGTCAGGCGCTCTCCACACGCGATGTTGAAGACTTCTCCAATACCTTCTTCGCTTCTGGCCGCGAGCAAATTAGCTTCCACCACATTCTCGATGTAAGTAAAGTCACGCGACTGCTCTCCGTCACCAAAGATAGTAGGAGGCCTGCCGTGGAGCAGGGCGGTGATGAACTTGGGGACGACAGCAGCATATTGCGACTCTGGATCCTGTCGGGGGCCGAACACGTTGAAGTACCTTAAGCAAATTGTTTCTAATCCGTAGACTTGGTGGAAGGCTTGACAGTAAAACTCTCCAGCCAGCTTGCTCACCGCATAGGGAGAGCTCGGAGTCGGCCTCATCCCCTCTTGCTTGGGAAGCACAGGGGTGTCGCCATAAACCGAAGAGGAAGAGGCATAGATGACTCGCTTCACCCCGGCGTCGCGAGCGGCGATCAAGATGTTCAGCGTCCCTTCGACATTAGCCGAGTTGGTCGTCAGGGGATCTTCCACCGAGCGCTGTACCGACGGCACAGCCGCTTGGTGAAGGACGTAATCCACTCCATCCATCGCGTCCCTGACCAGTTCAAGGTTGCAGATATCGCCTTCGACAAAGTGAATCTTCTTCAGAAATGGCTCGATATTCTCACTTCTTCCCGTGGAGAGGTTATCGAACACCCTGACCCTTTCTCCCTCTTTCACTAGTCTTTCAACCAAGTGTGAACCGATAAAACCAGCCCCACCAGTAACCAGATAAAGTTCGGACATTCGATCTCCCTCACAGAAGATATGTATTTGAGAATCTTCCCTGCAATTCCTTGGTGGCATTCCGCGTGTCAAAGATCAGCTTTGAGTGCTTAACAACGAACTCCCAATTATACTTAGAATGATCGGCCACGATGATCACGCAATCTTGCTCTCCTACGAGCTCCTCATTTAGGGGTTGAGACTCCCATTGCCGCTCGAGAAAGCCAAAGCTTGGCACATATGGATCATTGTAAGCGACCTCAGCACCTTTCTGAAGGAGCAGGCCGATGATGTCCAGCGCGGGCGATTCCCGGATGTCATTGACGTCACGCTTGTAAGCTACGCCCAGGATCAAGATCTTCGAGCCTTTAAGGGGCTTGCCCTGTTGGTTTAGAAGATCGGCTACTCGCTCCACCACATGGCTCGGCATCTGGCTGTTGACCTTGTCTGCCAGCTCGATGAAGCTGGTATCTGCCCGATAGGTCTTCGCCTTCCAGGAGAGGTAGGACGGATCAATAGGAATGCAATGGCCTCCCAAACCCGGGCCAGGATAGAATGCCGTGAATCCGAAGGGCTTCGTCTTAGCTGCCTCGATCACGTTCCAGATGTTGATCCCCATCTTATGCGCCACGAGAGCCAGCTCGTTGATCAAGCCGATGTTGACCGCGCGGAAGGTATTCTCCACGAGCTTGGCCATCTCCGCCTCTTTGGAGTCCATTGGGATGACCTGTTCGAAGACCTTGCTATAGACCTTAACGGCCCTTTCGGTGGATTTCGGCGTTACTCCACCGACGATCTTGGGGATGTCCCTTAGGCCATACTGTTTATTCCCTGGATCGACCCGCTCCGGGGAGAAGGCAAGATAAAAATCTTTGCCGACTTTCAGACCGCTTCTTTCTAAGATTGGAGCGATCAGCTCCTCGGTTGCTCCGGGGTAAACAGTGCTCTCCAGAATGATCACTTGTCCACGCTGCAGTATTTTGACGATGTTCTCCGCAGCATCCACAACGTAGGACATATCGGGATCTTTAGTCTTACGTAGCGGGGTAGGTACGCAGACGATGATCCCCTGAGCTTTGGAGAGATTGGTATAACTGGATGAAACGCGGAATCTTTCAGTCTCCAGGCAGCTTTTAAGAGCAACATCATCTACATCGCCAATGTAGCTTTTGCCCTCTTGTAGCAATCTGATTTTCTTAAGAGAGTTATCGACTCCATAGACTTCAAAGCCTCGGTTGCAGAACTCCACAGCTAACGGCAAGCCCACATACCCTAGACCGACAACACCTATGGAAATCTGTTTCTTAGCAGTTTCCCTATTCTCAAGCACTCTGTAACCGCCTCCATTTCGTGAAGATTATACTGATGCGTTAAGGATCCAGTCCAGAATTGTGCTTTGCCCGCGACTTATAGTTCCATCTCTGATATGCTGAAAGTCCCCCCGCGATACCCAAAGCGACCAACGTCATGAGGAACCCATACCGAACACGGTACAACGATCCCTCGTTTGCAATCACCGATCCATACGCCACCATCATTCCAAAACAAAAGCTTCCTAGAACCCAGAACTCCGGTCTCCGCCGCCAATGCCATAAGGCATAGGGCAAAAAGATCAACGCAATCCAAACCCCTATCATCTCAACTGCTGAGACCCTCCGCATCAATGTAGTTGTAGGAAGGTTCCCTGGATCAAACCACTGCCTTGGGAAGGGCGAGAAGAAAGCAATCTGTGTTGCTCTTGGAGAATACGCGATGACATCGGAAGCTTTGGTAAACGCAATATTAGTATCGATATTGCTAGCAGCATCTGGATAACCCAAGCGAGAGCCCTCGCGAACCACGGCTAAGGTATAGAAGTAATTCTCAAGCACGCCAGGTAACCACTTAGAGTCTTGCCAGACCCTCTTTACAGCCTCAGCCGCTGCCTCAGCCCTTTCTTAACGGCGCGGTACAAAAATACACCCGTCAGAAGCAGAGCAAATCCTCCACCGATGCCTTGCATCATTTGCAGTATATACGGTCGGACAACCCATATGAGGAGTCCTCCCAGTATTATCCACGCCAAAGGGAGTATTGGAAGCCAACGCACCCGTTGCCAGGTCCTAAGACGCACTAGAGAGAGCCAGCCGTAAAGAAATAGGAGGAAACCTGCGATAGAATACCCGTCCTTGAGAATTTGAGTCGTCCACAATAGCGTCGTAGGATAGAGAAAAAAGGGCAAAACGGCCCAGATAGCTACCCTCCAGTTGGGAACGAAGAACTGCAGGATCAACAACACAAGTGTAGCTGTGGCATGTAGCGCGGCATTCAATGAGATGAGCGTCCAAGGCTTCGACACGGTGAGGGCGTAGATTGCACCGGCAATACCAGCGGGTGCCTACCCATCAGGGCGCAGCGTCCACGCCCTCCACCCTTGAGAACGGATCTTCTCGGAAAGCTCGACGGCTAGTCGGTGGTGGCGTAACCAATCGCCACCGATCAGCAGCCCATTGTCTGCGTGCCATTGAGGAAATAAGTAGGGAAGGGCCACTAACTGAACAAATAGAGCAATAATAGCCGTAAAGGCAAAAAAGGCACACCATAGCCTGAAATACGGCGTCCTCTCACGCGCATTTTTCTCTATTGGCACAAGTCGCCACCTTACAGTTAATATCACCCAGATTCTATTACCAGATAACGCTAGCCGACATAATATCCAACCACTGTTCGCCTATTTTAGCAGAATCACCAGCCGCACTTGAAAAACAGAGAGAAACCTACGTAAGCGATAACCCTCATGGGATTCCCTTGGAAGGAGCATCTTGTTGACGGGCTAAGTTCTCGTAGAGGACTTCATACTGCTTGATCATGCCTTCCAAAGAGGAATGTTCTTCAACCCGGTTTCGGGCTGCCTCACTCACATCGCCGATAGAGATCCTGCCTTCCTGTAATAGCTCGATCTTTTCAGGAGACTTATCGACTCCATAGACATCGAATCCTTGTCTGCAAAACTCGGCAGCAAGCGGCAGCTCTACATAGCCAAGGCTAATTACGGCCAAGCGGGCTCCTGCGTTCTGATCGTCTGTTCTACGATCGCCTTCTCCTATTGAATTTCGCTCCTTCCCATCTTGTTTCCTATTAAGGATTCTACGCGCTGGAAAAGTGTTCGTCAAAGTTCGGAAGCCGTCCAATAGCGATTTCCTTGCCGGATGCGGACAGGAGAAGTTACTCAGATGTTCGACTTCCAGATCTCAATCTGTTCCCTAGACAGAACTGGTAAAGGACTCTGAGGAGGTGTAATCCACCTGCAGCAGCCAAGACACAGAGGAAAGGTTGCAATGGCAGACGGTATCTCTGGTCCCAATCGACGATCGTCGCAGCATGAACAAGACTGAAGTACCCGAATATCACGATAAAGATCCAGACATGCGTCCATTGCTTCTTCCGCACTAGGAGAAAGAGACCAACAAGGGCCGCTACGTATAGGAACAGATAGAAGATACTGTTGTAGAGATTATGCTTAAAGGAATACGTAGGAAACGTAGGGCTCCAGAACAGGTAGAGTCTGCTTAACGCCCTACGAGTAAATTCTACAGGATGATGCCAGATGAACTGAAAGGCAGCATTCCTTAGAGCCGCTGCTTTCTCTAACTCTCCGAGGCTCCGTACGCCCTCAGGAAGCTCATAGCGTTCGCTTCGCCCCTGGCCCGTAGTCTTACCTAGATAGGTTGCAACTGACAAGTTGTTGGCCCTATACAAAGGATCACCATTCCTAGAAACCGGAATGAATTGGTGGAATGACAAGTAGTTATGTATTACCCAAGGGCTGAGAACGAGGGTGAAGCTAACTAGGCAGGCCCCTAGTAGGATCCTACGTTTTGCCGTTTCCATGAATAGAAATCGCCAAGGGACACAGAGCAACAAACCGAAACTCAAGCCAACAGGGCGGGCAAGAGAAGTCAGTCCCAGGATGATTCCTGCCCACACTGCTTGGATACTGCGCTGACCAGCTAGTAACCGCACAAAAGCAAGAACCGAGAGAACCAGAAGCAAGACAAAAACCGTTTCGGTAAGAATGTATCCTGTCCAGAAGATGAGCCACGGATGAAAGCATGTCGCCAACCCAGCAATGATTCCAGTTGTTAAGTCAAAAACGTGACGAGTTAGGAGATAGACAGCCACAACGGTCAGTCCACCTAGTATCGCTTGGATCACCTCAACAAGCAAGAGATTTTCTCCTGCAATGCGGAAAAGCGTTGCGAGAAACCAGGGATACAACGGAACAACGAAGGCAGTAGGTTTTCCATTCTCTCGCACATAGCCATTCCCTTGAGCAATGTTTCGGGCAATACCCACATAGGTTGGAGTGTCGCCTGCGGGGAAACATCCATTATTTGAGCCGATCCACCCCAGCCTGAGCACCAAGGCTAGGATGAAAAGGCACAACACAACCAGTTTTGAGTATCTATTCAGAGCAGCAGCGTTACTGTGCATCGAATCTCTCCTCAGCAACATCTTTGACGTCAAACACTCCATCGAAGCTAGCGATTGCAGGCCAGCAATGCTACCCCTCCCATGATCAGTGCGACTCCCGCTATATGCAATGGATAAATTGGTTCATTCTCGAAAAAATGAGCAAGAAAAAGCATCGCCACATAGCTGAGGCTGATCATGGGGTATGCAATTGTCAAACTGGTCCTAGGGAGGATCCAGATCCACAACCCTATACTGATGACACCTCCCACAATCGTCGCCCATAAGAGAGATGAGCCAAGGGAAAGAATAGCTTTCTCTGCAAAACTACCTTGAAATGTTGCACAGAGACTCAGGAACCGTTTCAGTAGCATCTGAGTACTCGCTAGAACGCAACTTAGCAAACACATCAAAGGAACAACGGTAATGTTGTTCATCCTTGCGAGCGAGTAGCTTTTTTCATTACATATATATGGTTAAGACCGTAGTCGAATCTCTTGTGATGAAGCATCCGAAAACCAGCCTCTTCTGACAGTGCAAGCACGTCCGAACTCCACAACCCATACGCTTCCCCTTTCTTCATTCCCCTTTCAACGTCTAGCCCTCTCTTCTGTACCTCCCATATTTTGTGCACTAAGAATCCAATGACAGGATTTATCATGGTGATAATTAGGCGACCATCTCTCCCTATCACTCTGTGCGCTTCCCTAAGTGTCTCCAACCGATACGGTATGTGGTTGAGACATGCGGCGAATACGACAGTATCGAACGCACCATCTTGGAACGGAAGATTCGAGGAATCTTCTACAATAGCAGCTCCACCCCCATAGTCGTAGACGCCTACACCTACGCCATCTCCTCTTTCTGCTTTGTGCATCTTGACGAGCATGTTCCTTCCACATCCAATATCTAGCAATCTGCCTTCCACATATGGTGCGATGGCTCGCACCCTTTCCTCTTCCAGTGTTGTTAGATCCAGCTTTTGTAGAACGCTGGAGGATTCCGATACTCCGCAGAATCTGAGCAGAGCAAACACGAAATCCAGCACAGCTTGACAGAATCCTTTCCGCATCACGCTTCTTTGATTCATTTCGGTGTCTCCTGAATATCCAACACAATAGCCTGTAACACTAGTTGAAATCCCAAAATTAAAGGCAAGACCGCTAGCATGACTGTACCAGTGCTGGTTCGGACAAGTGTCAACGTGCTTCTCACCCAGAGGTACACGCCAAACCCAATGCCCCACGTCAACAATAGAGCACCTAACACCAGAAAGAGAGCAATCGGTGAGAAATCCCGCAACACGTATTTCTGGCAGATGCGACGAACAAAGCGGCGCAAAAACAGCCAAGGGAAAGTACTAAGGATGGTAGCCACGCGTATGCCAGACTCCTCGTACCCGTAGACTGCGGGTATAGGGACATCCTTGACTCGGCAACCATGGATATTGAGCTCCACAAGCATGTCGTTCTCAAAGAAGTAATGTCTGTGTATGCGATTGAGATCTATCAATTTCAGAGCTTGTGCGTTGATTGCCGTGTAGCCGTTTTGCGGATCGAAGACATGCCAGCACCCTGACGCAAGTTTGGTGAGGAAGGTAAGCACCATGTTTCCCAACAGGCGACTCTTGGGCATTTGTCTGAGATCCCTTCGGTCAAGGAAGCGGTTTCCCTTCGCATAGTCATATCCTTCCACGAGAGGATCTAGCAGAGTCGGAAGATACTGCAGTGGCATTTGGCCATCTGCGTCAACCTTGACTGCAATGTCCACACCGAGAGCGATACACTTCTCGTAGCCTCGGATCATAGATGCTCCCACTCCCATATTGAAACTATTCTCTATGATCACTAAGCGAGCATCTTGAACGTCTTGCAGCTGCTGGAGCGTATGATCCGTACTTCCATCGTTGACAACAATTACAATGTCCGGAAAATCCGGTATCTCGTCCAGTACGGACTTGATATGCGTTTCCTCGTTGTAAGCAGGGACTACTACCGCCACAGTTTTGCCCTTGTACACAGTACCTCCGCAGACTACTCTAAGGAAAGTCAGCGAACAAACATCACTTTGTTTTCCTTGCCGTGCCGTCATCAATATGGAAAACGCGGCAACTACAAGTTACTAACAAACCATACCACCCAGCATAACCATTACAGAATAAAGATCAAGTCGTTCCGTCATGGGTGATCTCGTTTTGCTTGCTCAAGAAGCGCAATTCCACCGGCGATCCCCAACGCTACCAGCGGCATGAAAAATTCATAGCAGAACCGATAGAGAGCACCTGGGTTAGGAACAACTAGTGCGTATACCGTCATCATACCGCAACACATAAGCACAATACCTACAGTATTATTTCTTCTGTCCATATTTTTCCCCAGGTGTCCATTAAGTTTTTGTATAAAGCCTCATAATTCTGGACCATCTTTTCCAACGTGAAATGTTCTTCAATCCTTCTCATTCCTGCTTCTCCCATTTTCTGACGCAGTTGTGAGTCTTTCAGTAGCAGGGCTATCTTTTGCGCTAATGCTTCAGGATCACGCGAATTGATTAAAAATCCTGTTTCGCGATCCATAACTACCTCTGGCGTACCTCCGACGGCGGTGGCCACTACTGGACAACCGGCGGCCATCGCCTCGATAACAGCGGTCGGCAGGCCTTCCCACAACGAGGGAAGCACGAAGATATCGGTGATGGCCAGAATTTTCGGGATCTCCTCCCGATCCCTAGACCCCAAGAAGTGAACTTGCTCCTCCAATCCAAGCCCCCGAACAAGCTTCTCCAGTTCCCCGCGAAGCGGGCCATCTCCGACGAGCAGTGTGAGGAAGTCTAAGGCTTTGTTTTTTAATTCACGCAAAGCTCGAATCAGATATTTGTGCCCCTTTTGCAGTTGGAGATTGGCTATACAAGTGATAATCAACTTATCAAGCGGTAAATCATACTCCCGCTTTATCTCTTCTTTCTCCGCCTCAAAGCGCATATAAAACGACGCAATGTCTATCCCATTATGAATCAGCCAGAACTCCCGACGATCATAGCCATGAGCAGTCAGGAAATCAATGGCCGCCTGAGAATTGCTCACATATCCCAGCGAGAGTCCAAAAGTCATTCGGTCCAACCAGAGGGTCCAAGATTTCGTGATGCCCGAGGGATATTTGTTTCGCAATCCCCCCAAGATCCTTCTATGTCCGGAGAGCCTTCCGAGAATGCGTCCTAAGGAGTTGGCTTTTAGACCGTAAAGGTGGAGGATGTCATATCGATTCGCTCGAAGCAAGCGATATAAGCGAAGGGCCACTGTAGGGATGGCCCAAGGATTGGTCAAAGGCAAGTAATACACCTTAAATCCCTCATGCTCTAGTTCTTCGCCTATAGGCCCTTTCTTCATTAGGAAGCAAAACTCGTTTTGGAAAGCAGAACTCATGTGGCTGACCAAGCGAGTTGTCATGATTTCCGTCCCACCGCGCCTGGCCGAGCCTAATATATGGAGAATCCTAATTTTAGCCTTCACTGAATTCATGATTACAACTCTTAGATCCTCAAGCAGCGTTTTAGCTTTTTAGCTGTCGTCCATAATGTTCCACTGGCCGCGATTGCCCGTGGCAATCTCGAAGTCTTAACCCGAAAAGATAACATCGTATCACTGGAATAAAGACCCACTCTCCGGATAGTGTAGATAGAGTCCTCGCATCTCCCTGAAGGTGGAGTCACCACCGCGCCTTGATACCCTGCTTCTTTAACCAAGTTGATAATATCCCGATTATAATCCCCATAAGGGTAACAAAAGGTATTGACCTCTTCACCAAGCCGGCCCTCCAACAATTCTTTTGACTCCATAATTTCTCGTCTTGCTTTTGCTACTGGGATCTTGGTCAGGTGAGGGTGGGTCAACGTATGAGACCCGAAATCAAAACCGGCTCTTTTCATCTCCATCACCTGATCCCAAGTGAGATAGTCCTTCCTCTCTCCTATATAGGCAACTGTAAGAAATATTGTTGCCCCAAATCCATATTTTTGTAAGATGGGAAAAGCGGTGATGTAATTATCACTCCATCCATCATCAAAAGTTATAATCACATATTTACCTACAAGAAGCTTCTTTCCCTCACTTAACCTGTTTAGATATTCATTCAAAGACAGATTCCTAAATCTTCTCCTTGATAGGAACGATAGCTGTTTATTAAATGCATCGAGCTTTACACAAAGTGATGTCGGATCCTCACTCACACGGTGGTAAGCAAGTACAACTACTTTTGCTTGCATTGGAGTGCGCCCCTCAAGTTGGACACGTTGGGGCCGAAATTGACGGATGTTCCCTCCTAGCAAATTGCGAAAGTCGTTTCTGGACAAGGGATTTCCCTGTTTTCTGGTTAATTGTAGCCACTAATAATAGGTAGCTACCTCTTGACATTTGCCGCGTAGGATTGTATAATGTACTCACTATGTACGTCGATACCTCAACCGTCCGCTCAGCTAAGGGCAACACCTACACCCGTCACCTGCTGCGCGAGTCCTACCGCGAGGGGGGCAAGGTCAAGCACCGCACGATCGCTAATCTCTCCCCCTGTTCGCCCAAGGAGATCGAAGCGATCCGTCTGGCGTTGCGCCACAAGCAGGACCTAACGGTGTTGGTCAGCCTCAAGGATGATCTTCGTATCGAGCAGGGACTGTCCGTTGGGGCTATCTGGACCGTGTTTGATGTTGCGCGGCGATTGGGTATTGTCGCTGCCCTCGGCCCGACCCGCGAGGGCAAG
>Ga0315541_1002844_pt1 | contig 13848 bp, 11 predicted proteins | sample SalMarSW160190MG_FD_203095 | JGI IMG/M metagenome (GOLD analysis project Ga0315541, IMG submission 203095) | Salt marsh sediment microbial communities from the Plum Island Ecosystem LTER, Massachusetts, United States - Salt Marsh Sediment SW1601-190 ...
GCCGCCAAATCCGAATCCGCGCGCTACAGGCTCAGCCATGACCAAGCTGGAGCCCATGGCGCCGATGCAGGCAAGGATCATGAAGAGATACAACGTTCGTTTCATCCGCGATCACCTCTCATGCTGTTTCGGTCAACTGTCGACCGAAGAGTATATGATCCTAATCACTCTGTCGAAAAGATGCAAAATTCGTGTTTACGAAGCACATGTCTGGCTGCAAAATGGTGATGGTGGAACAGAGGTCTCACTGGGAGCCGACAGCTCAAGATGGGCTGTGCCGGTATCTTAATCGGCTCCAAATGGAAGACGAGCTGTCGGAGATCTCCCGCAATTCTGCCGGCGATATCATGGTCTCTAAGGCACCATCTGAGTGGGCCACCTAATGTTTATTGTGCAGCTCCGTAACATAGTATGTCGAAGAGCGGTGGAAGGGCAACTCTATTCCTGTCATCCCTTAAGATACTATGAGGAGTCGAGTGGCACAGACTCCATTTCAGGCTACTCCTTGAGGGATCACGGTATGCGTCCTCGGAGTTACGCGTAGCGTCGGGGCTTGTACCCGACGGGTTTTCCCACCGTGTGGTAGCCTCAAATCCTCGGGCATTCAGTCTGTTGGCAACGTGTTTGGCGGTGAGATCGATAGTGGAATAGTCCCGTGCAATAATCGTTGCCAAGCTTCGTTTCTCACCGCCCGCGCCAAATCGTTCTCCTTGTGGATGTCAAGAATGAAGTCCCGACCGCTCTGAGACTTCTTCAGTTGTACAAATAGGGTTCTACAGTGATATAGTTGGAGGCAGAGGCCCATGATGGGAGAAGGAGGTACCGAACATGGCCAAAGAGGAAGGAATCCCGCAGTACGGGTGGAGTGGCTGGAAGATGCCGTTTGGGAATCTCAAGGATTCGGAGTACTGTGAGTATGGGTGTCCGATCTGTCGCGGAGCGAGGAGAGGCAACCCGATCTACAGGGTAATCCAAGGGCTTCTCATGGTGTTGACGTTTGGGGGATGTTGGTGGGGCCGTGCGCGAAAGAGGAAGTACGGTGTATCCCCCTGGAAACCGGTTCCCGAGTCTGAGGAGTAGCGTAGTAACAGTCGAGGCCGGTTCTTGTCTCTTGGCCTTCGATCCTCGTTTCGACGCGCGGCAATCCGACTCATTGTCGAGGAGGGAAGTCCTGGGAACGCCTGAAGAGTAGACAAGTGTACTGATACACCCGTACCGCATCGTGGGTCCGCTCATCCCGACGAGCCATGTCGCTTGGCTCGTCAAATCACGGTCTCAAAATGGGGTTTGATGTTATGAAAGCGGGAATTCGATGGATATAGACCTTATTTCAGGCTGCTCCTTGAGGAATTATGGTATGCGTCCCCGGATTCCCCAATGGTAGACCCCAAAGGTTTTTGCTCTCTAGTCGTATTGAAGACTCATGCTTGGCATTTCATCTCTGAATGGGTACAAACCGATGTGACCGGCGGCCTTTCTGACTTCGATTGCGATCCGCCAAGTGAGGGGCAGGAAAATGACTGTATTGACTGGAAGTGATCTAGTTAGCCGCGTCGGCACGATTCTAGCGACTGGGGGTGTAATCGGCCTGGTCAGTCCCTACCTGTCTGATTTCAAGTACTGGGGCGACCTCCGAGGAAGCCGTAGAGCCAGGAAGTTCTTCACTGAGCTCCTACTCAGTGCAACGCTTGAGAACGACGGCAGAGTATTCCTGATCACCGATCCGGAATCGTTGGAGAGGGAGTACTCAAGAGACCTCTTACAGGAGATCATTCGACGCGAGGAATGTTTCTGGGTTTACCTATTCACAGTACCCTCATTACATGCGAAACTTCTGTTTAGGAATGACCAAGCGGTGTTGGGTTCGGCCAACTTCACGCAGAGTGCTTTCGCGAGGAACCTTGAGCTTGGATATCACGTCACATCTGAGCCCGATCTTGTACAACTGAAAGCGTTTCTGAATTCGCTAGTCGTGCAGGGAGACGCGAGGAATCAGAGCGCCAAAGCTCTCAAACAGAAGCTGGCAGCAGCGGGCGTGTGGAGGCAGGAGAACCTCTTCGATGTCGTACGGCTCATCGCGTACGCACATTATCTGCTGCGAACAACCAGGATCCACTGCATATGGCACTCACTAGAAGAACCGCGAGCTCTTGATGAGTTCAAGCGTTTTCTCAACTCGCTTGAGAGCGATTACGAAGATGCCGGGCCGTCACTGTGCGAGGTGTACAGCCCGATAGCTGATCGTACAGACGAGTATGCGGGTTACTATGCGGAGGAAGTATCTATAGCCGTACGCAAGATGAAGGACGTACGCAAGCTATTCGAGCGAGTTCTTTCTCGAGACCTCGAAGGGGCGTTCGACTACGGCGACTACCTTCCAGAGTATGAGAACCGGCTCCGAGCACCCCCGGTGACGAAGATTCGCATGACTGAAGAATGGCAAGCGCAGATCGTGGCCGCTCTTGTGGAAGCTCGGATCGAGGATGATGGCGAAACCGGGTCAGACTGAGCCGGGGAATCGGGGGACATCTCTGAAAGCACGCGCCGTTTCACGTAGATAACTCTCAGTTTACCTCCTTGGACGCCTTCCTTTCACCTGTCTTCGGACTCGGTCTGTCGGAATCATCTCTTCGCTGTCAATGCAGCATAAGGTTGCCCGGAGACATGTCGCAATGGTAATTCGAGGGACACAGACTCTACTTCAGGCTGCTCTTTGAGGAATTGTGGTATGCGTCCCCGGAATCCCAGTGAGCCGGAGATGCCAGGGAATCCTGGCGAAGAGGTACTGGCCAGTTACGTGTGCGAAACGTGGAGCGCTTTTCCTCGCGGGCTCACTCAACCCACAACTGTCGAAGCCAGGTCCATGGTTCGCATATGTTACTATCACCAGCAGGTTGACCACATCCTGGCATTTGTGCAAAATGAGTGATATTCAGACGCCTAAAGGTGATGGAAAACGTGAGGAAACACTCCTACGATATCATAGTTGTTGGCGCAGGCCCAGCCGGACTCTCAGCCGCGAAGAGTGCTGCTGCAAATGGTGCAAGCGTGCAGGTTTTCGAAAAGAGTTATGAGATCGGATGGCCAATCAAAAGTAGTGGCGGCAGTTTTGTGAGCGAGATGAGAGAATTGGAAGTACCGGAATCGCTCTACCACCCAGTCCACCGTATCCGGCTTATCACACAATCGAAAACAGTATCATACGACTACGAATCTCCAGAGTTTTGCGTTCTTGATGTTCGCGGGTTATATCAGTTCCTAGCAGAAGAAGCTGCAAAAGTTGGCGCAGTGATACAAGTCGGTACTGAAGTCCTCTCTCCCATTGTGTCAGGTAACGAAGTTGCTGGAGTGGTTGTTAGAGAATCTACAGGGGTTGAACGCGAAGTAACCAGTCCACTGGTGATAGATGCGTCGGGGCAGAACGCCGTTATCGCACGAGCAGTAGGCCTCCATGATGGCTTCAGCAGGTTCGGAATCGGCGTCGAATTCGAGATGCTAGCTCCCGAGTATGATCAGGACGAAGTGCTGTTGTTGTACGGCTCAGCTTTCGCGCCTTCTGGCTACGGATGGGCCTTCCCCAGAGGGAAGGACAGAGTTCGAATAGGTGTAGGCCTTATCTATCCGAATTGGAAGGGAGATCCCGATACGCACGCGCGAGGCGTTGTAGAGGAAGTCCGCAGAAGAGTTAGGGCTAGTCGCAGATGGTCGATTCTGGAGCTCCACAGAGGAACGGTGCCCTCCCAGAACGTACCAGAAAGAACTGTGGCACATGGCTTAATTGCGGTTGGAGACAGTGCAGGCCAAGCCTTGTGTTTGGCGGGCGAGGGCATTCGGTTCGCTATGAAACTGGGAAGAGCCGCAGGTACTGCTGCTTCTGCGGCTGTTGCAAATCCCGAGTCTGCTGATTCTGTACTTGAGAGGTACGAATCAGACTGGCGGTCCAACTACGAGTTAAGCTACAAGACCGGCTACATGATAAACAAAAAGCTAACGGAGCTTCCTGACGAGAAATGGGTTAAGTACCTTGAGCTGGTGGAAAACTTGACACCTGACCAGTTCGCGACGCTTCTCAAAGGAGAATTCAATGGTCCTGTTTCGACCAAACTCCTCACTTCGTTAACCGTGATTACGTCAAGGATAATGGAGTTGGGAGAGAACTTTGTCAACAATCTGTTCTCGAACCGCTAAATGGAGACCCACGAGTCCATTGGGACCTGGCTAACAAGGCTTTTCGATAGGGTCTCAGTTTCAGACGCGTACAGCTCCGTTATCATGGGAGGAGCTGTTTTCCTTCTCGGACTAGTTATTGCCAGCTTTTGGGGTCTCGCGCGGGCTTTCTCGAGCTCTCTGGTGTTCTGGTTAGGACCCGTTGGAATTGCTTGGGTCTCTAAATGTATCGCGTGGGGCTGTAGAGAGTATCCAGAACTGTTAGGTAGAATTTACAAGGTGGTTTCGGTTGATGCGGGAACAGACCGCGAGGTAAGGAATCGACTCAACGCCATGAGAAGGACAAGCTCTCATGTTCTCCTCACTATCCCCACAGCTGCTGCCGCTATCGCATACTTCTACTTCGTCTTGCGTGGATTCTGTACCAACCCGACCGTTCAAAGGGTTTTGGGGTTTCCACGAATTCTACCCAAGGCCTTTTACAGATGCGATAATCTGCCAGTCACACTGTTAATTATCTCGATCTATGTGTTTGTGGGCGGTCTGCTTGTGGTCACTGCGGTGAGCCTTTTTTGGCACAATCTGGGGATTTTGCGGGTTCTCAGTCGAGGACAGTTTCAAGTACCATTCGTGAAGGCACTCTTTTCTCTTCGGGTGTTGGGGACCTTTCATGTTAAGCTTTCAGTTACGTGGTTTCTAGGAGTTGCGCTGGTCGTTGTCATGTTGGAGCAACAGTTCACGCTGCTGGTATCCTTATTTCTGGTTCTGCTAAGCTTAATTGGTGTTGCAATGTTCCTTATTCCCCAGAACTATTTCCACACCCAGTTGGAGCAAACGAAGGAAGAGCTTGAAAAGGAAATCGACTTGAAGCTTCTTGATAACACACCGGACTTTCCGCGTCTTGATGACTCAACTTTGCCTTCGGTGCTCCGGGCTTACGTGTCACTTAGGCTGAAGAGTGATGTTTCCACGTTGTCAACGTGGCCGTTTGACTTCTCAGTTCTTAGCCAGTTGCTAATCTCCTTCATCGTGCCGTTAGTGATTATTTTCCTGAAGCTATCTGCTTAGGTAACGCAATACCATGCACCTATCACGCGGAATTCCGGGGACACACAAGATTGGGCCAACATTAGACGGGGGTCAAGGCTTGTTTATTGAATCCTGGGATTCGGAATTCGAGGGACATAGGCCCTTTTTCAGGCTTCTCCTTGAGGAATTATGGTATGCGTCCCCGGGATTGCCTTCGAGTGGGAAGCCGCCTCAGCGCACCGTAGAATCTCTAAGAAATGTGGCAATTCAAGATCCGACCTCGCTTTCCTCCGCCCCCGGATTCACGAACTGGGAGGACAACAACTCACAGCAACCCTTTCTCTCGACACACGGAGAGAAGCTCCTTGTAGCGAGCACGGCCCGCATCGGGCTGGGTGCTGCTGAGTATCTCCGCAAGGATTGATTTCGGAAGCCGATGGCCTTTGATGGAGCTCATGACCCAGTTGATGGTCTTCTTGCCTTCGAGAAAGGCGCGGACGCAGCCGGCAACGCAGTTTCGTTTGATCTCGTCCTCTGTCTTCACCATGCCTACATCCCTCCTCGTCGATCATGTCCCGAATACACCACGATAGCTCCGCACGATCGCCTAAGCCTGGTATGAAGCGATTGCGCCAATCGGTCTCCTTGCGGATGTCAGCAGGAGCCTCCCTTGTCATTCCCTCGCAGCCAGATCGTCCAGAGTTTCCTCTTCGAGGGGGGCGAAGTAGTCTTCGTCGATCTCGGTAAGGTGCACTTCTCGTCGCGTGACCGCAATCTCGTGTTCGATGAGAAGTTGGATAAGCCTGTCGCCGTCGATCAGTGTGATGGGTGCGGCTCCGGGGAACAGAGCAGCCCCTGCACACCCCGACGTGAACTGGCTCAGTGCGATCAGTGTGCCTCGGATGGCTTGGTGGTAGGGAAGCGCACCGCGAAGCTGATCAACTACTTTGCGGTTGATGTTGTGCTTGTGCCGTTTCACCTGGACGACCTCACGGACCGTTGTGATCCCTACTTGCACCGTTCCAACGACGTCAATGCCGCGGTCGCCTGCTTGGCCCACAACCGCCACGTCCTCATAGCCCATCGCTTCGAGCAGATCGCCGACCAGCCGCTCAAACCTTTGCGGCGACATCTCGCCAAGGCGTTCCTTGAGAAGTTCTATCTGCTCAGTGTTGTAGGCGCTGATCGCTCTGAGGACCTCCCTGTGTGGCTCGCTCTTAGCTCGCCAGCTGTCGGCTGCGTAGGCGTAACCCTTGTCCGTGATCTCGAAGGTGTTACCATCTCTTGTTGCGAGTCCGCGCTCGACGACGTTGATCAGTCGGCGGCGAAGAGTGTCCTTGATCGTCGAGTCCTGGCCGTAGCGTGAGTATGTCCGCAGGAACTCGCCCCACTCCGGTAGCAGATCGGCCCGCTTCGCCTTCCTTTTCGTCGCGAGAATTACGAGGAGTTCAGGGATTCCCTCCAACTCGTCGATCTCACGTACGACAACCGTATCTTCGTTGAGAAACGCCTTTCCGCGTTCCGTAAGGTGGTAGTGACCAGCTGTCTCGGGAGAGAGCAAGTCGTAGCCATAGATGAAGAGGTAGCTCCCGTAGACATGGCGCGGATTGACGGTCTTTCCCGTTTTCTCCCAGATCCGACGTGCCATCTGCTGGTGTTCTGTTGTTAATCGCTGACCAATCCACCGATCAGGATCGGACCAATCGACAGGATCTTGCGGCGTTCCCGTGTGTTCCCAGATCTCCTTGATCAGCTCCCGAACGTCTTCCTTCTGCACACCATCCCAAATCGGAAGAAGCGAGCGCACCTCGGAGTACAGGGGAAACAGGGGCGTGCGTACTTTCCTCACTCTCCCTGCATCAACCATTCTTGTCTCCTTCTTGCGCTCCAGGCGTCAGGGCCAGGTCGTCGGATATGGCTTGGAGTTCTTCGAGGGCGGATTGGAGGTCTTCGATGATTTCGGCGGCGAGGATGTCGGGGGTGGGGAGGTTGGCGGAGTCTTCGAGGCTTTCGTCGCGGAGCCAGAAGATGTCGAGGCTGGCTTTGTCGCGGGCGATGATTTCGTCGTAGGTGTATGGGCGCCAGCGGCCATCCGGACTCTCTTCGGTCCAAAGCGGCTTTCGATCGTGGCGGTTCTCGGGATTGTAGCAGGCAACGAATTCATCGAGGTCGGCACGGGTCATGCGATTCTGCTTGAGGGTGAAGTGCATGTTGGTGCGCAGGTCGTAGATCCAGACCGTCTTCGTCCAGGCTGCCTCACTTGCGGGCTTGCGGTCGAAGAAGATGACGTTCGCCTTGACGCCCTGAGCATAGAACAGGCCGGTGGGCAGGCGCAGGATGGTGTGCAGGTCGCACTCGTGCATCAGCTTCCGACGTACGGTTTCGCCAGCGCCGCCTTCGAACAAGACGTTGTCGGGCACGACGACGGCGGCGCGGCCGTTCTGGGCAAGCAGGCTCTTGATGTGCTGGACGAAGTTGAGCTGTTTGTTGGTGGTCGTCGTCCAGAAGTCGGGGCGGTTGTAGCTGATCGTCTGCTTGTCGCTCTCTCCGGCCTCGTTGATGACGGTGATGCTCGACTTCTTGCCGAACGGCGGATTGGTGACCACGACGGGGAAGTGCTCTGCTGGGGGATTGCGCAGGCTGTCGTCCGTCCGAATTGGCGGCTCGTGCTCGTTGTCGTCCGGACCGATGCCGTGCAGGAAGAGGTTCATCGCACAGAGGCGCGAGACGCCATCGACCAACTCGACACCGCGGAGCGCGTCGTACTTCAGGTGCTTCTTCTGATCGCGGTCGAGATCGCCGTGGCTCATGAACTGATAGGCAGAGAGCAGAAAGCCACCCGTGCCGCAGGCCGGATCGCAAACCGTCTCGGCAGGCTGGAGCTGGATGCAGTCGATGAGGGCATCGATCAGCGGGCGCGGCGTGAAGTACTGACCCGCGCCGGACTTGGTGTCTTGGGCGTTTCGTTCGAGCAATGCCTCGTAGGCGTCGCCCTTCACGTCGGCCGACAGTGACAACCACTGCTCCTTGCCGATCAATTCGACGATTAATTGCCGCAGTTTGGCCGGATCCTGAATCTTGTTCTGGGCCTTGCGGAAGATGAGGCCGAGCATTCCTGACGTTTGGCCAAGGTACTCCAGAGTGCGGCGGTAGTGGATCTCCAGCCGCTCGCCCGTCATGGCGGGCGCCGACAGGTCGCTCCAGCGATAGCCCTCGGGGATCGGTGTCGCCTCGCCCGTCAAGATTGCACGCTCGTCAGCCATCTTGAGGAAGAGGAGGAAGGTGAGCTGTTCGAGGTAGTCCTGGTAGCTCAGCCCGTCATCGCGAAGGACGTGGCAATAGGACCAGAGCTTGTTCGTTAGGTGGTTCGTGTTTTCAGCCATTCTCAGCTCCCGGCATCTTATCTCTCACATTCTTGACGAGCTTGACAGCTTTCGCGTGCCACTGCGTGAAAAGCTCATGGCAATCGGTCTCGCTAGCATCGCGTATTGCCCTCCATTCTGGCCTCGCGAGTGTAGACTCGAGCAACTCTGGAGTCCCCGCCTTCTCCAGTTCGTGCTTCAGTTCGTCGATCAGTGGATCACGTAGATGCACATGCCCGTCTTCCTCGCCATGTACACCGCCCAGGTGGACGAGAAACGTGGATGGCACTCTCTTCTGATGTGTAAAGGCGTGCCGCATTCGGGCTGCTATACTAATCCACGACGACTTCATGCCTTCAAGCTTGGTCAGCGCCCTGAATGCATGTGACCGGATACCCATCTTGGCGAGTCTGTCCCGTAGACGGTCTTTCCGGACATCGCCAGGCTTGAGGTCACATCCATGGGAAAGACTGATCTCCTGAAGGAGACCGTCTCTTACCCCGAAGAGATGAAAGAGAAACGCCTCTTGGTGTGCGCATTCCCAGTCACTCCCATCGGCACGGGCATTGCCACGCTTCTTCTTGAGTTCATCCAGATGAATCGCGGCGTATCGTAGCTTCGCATCGGTCCTTTCTCTCGCAGCGTTGAGCTCGGTCATTGTCTCGCCCCCGCAATATGCTGTGTCCTGATTCGTTCCAGAAGGACCGATGCAGGCTCGTCGCTCGGGACTTGCTCGACCAGCTTCCCCTCAAACGCCCACTTGAGGATAGATTGACGCAGGCGGGACGCGTGTGAAATGGCTTGTTCAAGTGAGGCAATGAGTACTTCCTGTTTTGACAGCAACCGCTCCGCTTCAGCAATTATCCTTGTCTGCTCACTCGGTGATGGAAGAGGAATGGCGAGGGCCTTGATTATGGTCCCATTTAGCCCTGGCCTAGTTTGACCTCGAACTTGTCCAAACATCTGCTCTCGAACAACAGAAGCGGCACGTAAGGTCGTTAGCAGATACCTCGAGAGGACAGCTTCATTATCAGGACTGATTCGATACACATGCTTGGTGATTATTGCCGGTTCGATGGGATCAGGGACAACGCAGCATCGTCCGATGGTCGCCATCACTGTTACAAGTACGTCTCCCGGGCGAGCCGAGAATCTGGCAAGGGCCTCAAACTTCTCTTCGCTGATCCGGTGCTGGGCTCCCGGCGAGAAGAACCCATCCTGGACATTGTCGATCCCGATGACTAGCTTGCCCTTCTCCTGGAACTCGGAATGGAGAAGGCTGCTGCCGAATGGCCCGCTCTGAATCGAGCGAGGTTGATCCGATGCAAGCTGTTCTACTGAAGCCCAGCACCAGCCTTCGGGGAGGGCGGGGAGGTCGGTGGTGCCTGCCTGTGTCTGAAGGGCAGACAGGTCGGGTGGTTCGGGTTCCTTGTACTTCTTCTCGGCCTGTTTGCGGGCTTCAAGCAACGCCCCAGCGCTACTATTGGCCTTGGCGCGGGCTTTTTCGACGGCGTCTTCGATCCAACGGGTCTTGCGTTCGGCGAGGATGCGTTTTAGGAGTTCGCTTGCAGGCTCGTAGTCGCGGCCTTCTTGACGAGCAAGCTGGGCTTCGGTGGGGACGAGGCGGCCTTCGACGGCGGCCTTGAGGACGGAGGCGCGATAGCGTTCGAGGTTCCGCTGCACACGCTCCAGTGATGCGACCGCATCATCCAGCCGTGTCAGATAGGACTCAATCGCTTCGACGATGCGCTCTTGCTCAAGTCGAGGTGCTATCGGAACGGCGAGCTGTTTGAAGCGCTTCTGTGTGAGATTCAGGCCACTGTCACTGATGCCCGTCTTCATTCGGTTGATCGCAACCTGTGCATCTCGGGAACGGAGAAAGCTCTCAAGATACCGTGCGCTCAGGTGTTCCTCTGGTGTCCGGAAGCGGTACATCTTCCCAGACAGCATTAGGTGGGGCCGGGTCGAACGGACGAGACACGGCACCCCACAGCGAGCCCGCGGACCTGCGCACGTGAGGAGCAGATCTCCTTCGTGCACCTCGATGAGAGGTCGCGGCTCTAGCTTGGTGGGGAGAAGTTTGTTGTGTTCTGGATGGAATTCGCCGGCCTGTATCGCAGTTGTCTTGAGTACACCCCACGCATCATCCGACTGTGAAGGCTCTTTCTCACATTGAGGACTCCACCCCTGGTGGATAGGTCGACCGTCCTCGAGGGACGCAAGCACATCCTCAATCGGGACTTCTGACCAGCCCCTAGGCAATCGCACTGTGTGCGTCACGACACCAACACCCCATTCAACTCATCCATCAACGTTCTCAGCTCCGGTCCGAACAGCTCGCGAGCCTTGCCCAAACCACCCTGTTCGACAAACGGCGTGAAGGCGAAATCGCCGACCTCGAACTCCAAGCTCTGCGCGACGTGATCGCAGATCTTCTCCAGCCACCAGCGTTGCTCGCGCGAGAAGGAGCGCCCACGCAGCTCCTGCGTCGCCATCCAGTGCTCGAATCGGACCCCAACCTCCTCCGCATAGGGTACCAGCTCGTCGGCCTGATGGAGAGCGAACCGGACAAGGTTCACGATGTCGGTCAGCCGTCGCTGACTGCTCGCGCCGCGCACCTTGTTCTCCTCCAGCTTCTTGTACGCCGCCCACAGCCGCTGCGGAGTCAGGAGCCGCGGAGGGGCTTGGATCGCCTCGTGCAACGCCTTGATGTCGTCGTAGGTCAAACGCTTGCCGTACGGCTGCGAATAGAAGAACTGGAGCGCCTCGATCTCGTCCTTATGGGTCTCGAGGAACTCCTCGAACGACGCGACGATCGACTTCGCCTTCTCCAACCCGTCTTCGGATGGGCCCGCGTCGATCAGTTCGTCGATGCTGATCTCGTCGATGATCTGCTCGTAGAGCCGTTTCGTATCGACCAACAGCTTGCGCAGATTCGCGTTGGTCGCCAGCGGCTCGGCAGCCTTCGTCAGCAGCTCCCGCTGCGCGATGTCGAGTTGCTCGGGCGTCGGCTCCTCGTCCACAGGTAGCGCGTGCGTCTCGCGTGACTTCTCGACGTGGGCATCCGGATCGAGCGCGCGGATGATCGCGTGATCGATCTCGGACAGGCGCTTGCCTCCGGCGGCTTCGGTGATGCGAGCGCGATCGGCGTCGGTGCATTGCTTGTCCAGCCGTGCCAACCGGCTGGCGAGGGAACTGAGCATGTCGGGATCGGTGCCGCCGAAGCTGACGTACTCAAGCAGCGCCTTGAACGTCACGCCCTTCTTTCGTTCGAGCGGTTGGGTGTCGTGAAGCTCGCCCTCGGTGACGCCGACGCAGTCGACGATCATGAAGTGCGTCTTGGCCTCCGCGTCTTGGGTGACGGCCTTGAGATCGTTGGGGTCGATGGTACGGACGCCGCGGCCCTTCATCTGTTCGAAGTGCACGCGGCTCTTGACGGTGCGCATGAACAGGATGATCTCGATCGGCTTGATGTCGGTTCCGGTGGCGATCATGTCGACGGTGACGACGATGCGCGGGTTGAAGCTGTTGCGGAAGGCTTGAATGAGGTCCTGGGGCTTGGCGCCAGTGGTCTTGTAGGTGATCTTCTGGCAGAACTCGTTCCCCTTGCCAAACTCCTCGCGAATGATCTTGACGATGTCCTCGGCGTGGGAGTCGTCCTTGGCGAAGATGAGGGTCTTCGGCACGTCGGTTCGGCCGGGGAAGATCTCGGTGGTGACCTTGTCACGGAAGGTACGGACGATGGTGCGGATTTGATCCGGGGCGACGACACCTCGATCGAGTTCGTCGGCTCCGTACTCGATGTCCTCGTCGGGACGCTCCCAGCGGACTTCGCGGGTTTGTCGATCGCGCAGACCGATCATGGGGGCATCTTGGGCTTCGATGGTGCTGCCACCCTCGGTGATCTTCGTGCAGATGCGGTAGACCTCGAAATCGACGTTGACGTTGTCGGCGACGGCTTCCTCGTGGCTGTATTCCATCACCAGGTTCTTCTTGAAGAAGCCGAAGGTGTGCTTGGCCGGGGTGGCGGTGAGGCCGATGAGGTAGGCGTCGAAGTAGTCGAGCACCTGTCGCCACAGCGAGTAGATGGAGCGGTGGCATTCGTCGACAACGATGATGTCGAAGTACTCGGGCGGAATGGCCGGATTGTAGACGACGGGCACCGGCTCCTTGGGCAGCGCGGCGGCTTCTGCGTACAGGGATTCTTCCTCCAGCTCGGGGTCGAATTCCGGTTCACCCTTGAGCATCGAGTAGAAGCGCTGGATGGTGGAGATGACGACCTTTGAGGAGGAGCCGATGGTGTTCGAGGTCAGGCGCTGGACGTTGTACAGCTCCTTGAACTTGCGGTGCGTGTCCGGCGTACGGAAGTTGGCGAATTCGTCCTCCGCCTGCCTGCCGAGATTGGAGCGATCGACGAGAAACAGGACGCGCCGCGCACCAGCGTACTTGATGAGGCGATAGACAGCGGTGATCGCCATGATCGTCTTGCCGGAGCCGGTGGCCATCTGAATGAGTGCCCGTGGGTGATCGGCTTTAAGGGACTCTTCCAGGTTCTTTACAGCGCGGACCTGATTCGGGTAGAGGAAGTCGGGCTCAACCTCCGGGAGCGTTTGGAGGCGCGAGCGGAGGGACGACGGATAGGTCGAATCGGGCGCGTAGGGTTCGTCGGGCGGGGACCAATCGTGCGCCCAGCCGGGGAGCTTCTCGGCCTCGATCCATTCGCGCAGGGTTTCCGGGCGATGAAACTGGAAGACGTTCCGGGAGCGTGGCTGCGGATCGAGGTGATTCCAGAAGATCGTCTCGGTGCCGGTGCTGACGTAGCGGAACGGGAGCGGCGTGACGGGCGGCTTGAGGTCGTAGGCGAGACCGGCCGTGTACTTGTCCGCTTGGATCTCGACACCGCGCAGTGTGTACCCCTCCGGCTTCGCCTCGATCGCTCCGACGGGCTTGCCGTCAACGAAGATCATGTAGTCGGCGTAGCCTTCGCCTTCGAGCAGCGGGAACTCGCGGACGATGACTCCAGGCCCGGCGGAGAGGTTGACCTCATCGCGGGACTGGACGATCCAGCCGGATTCGACAAGCTTCGCATCGATCATCTCTCGGGCTTGTTCTTCGGGAGTAGTCATCGCTTACTCTGACCGCATCTTGTCCACCGCCTGCCACAGCGTCTCTTCGAACCCCAGTGTCACGCCGTTGTTAACTCTCCTTCCTGCCATCTCTCCCTGCTTTTTCGCCACTTACGAATGAAAACAAATCGCCCCGTAGGCATTCAATCCCAGGGCGGAAACTA
>Ga0315541_1002849_pt1 | contig 13839 bp, 12 predicted proteins | sample SalMarSW160190MG_FD_203095 | JGI IMG/M metagenome (GOLD analysis project Ga0315541, IMG submission 203095) | Salt marsh sediment microbial communities from the Plum Island Ecosystem LTER, Massachusetts, United States - Salt Marsh Sediment SW1601-190 ...
ATTGTTCATATCGGAGATATGCTCATGGCGGCAACAGTCTCATTCTTCCTCATTTCCAACATTTTCAACATGTACTGGAAGATTGTTGGGAGGAACAAGGATCTCAAGATCCCGCTTGGACTCTATATTAAAGAGTTTAAGTCCCTTATTTTTAATTTCGCTTCCCAGTGGAAATTCAATAAATGTGACGGCAAAAGCTACTGGTTCCTTCACTGGTTTCTCATGTCAGGATATGTTATCCTTTTTATTCTGATTGTCGGATTTCTTGGCTGGTTCCAAACGGATGAAATTCATCCGTGGTGGCATCCTCAGCGGCTCATCGGGTATTATGCAACGGTAGCACTTCTGATTGGGGTGGGGTATTTCTTCTATGGCAGGATTAAAAAAAGCAGAGAGCGGCTCAAACACTCCCATATTTCAGATTGGACCTTCCTGGTGATGCTGTTTCTGACTGCACTCAGCGGAATACTGGTGCATTTCTTCCGGATAGGTGGTCTTCCAATGCTTACCTATTACATGTATGTGGCGCACCTGATGATACTGTTCCCGATGATCATGATTGAAGTGCCATTCTCCAAATGGTCACACCTGGCTTACAGGCCGGCAGCAATCTATTTTTCCAATATTAAAGAGGCTGCTCTGAAACAGAAAAGAAACCGTTAATAACCAATTGATATGGAAGAAATAAGAATCGGTGTTTATATTTGCTGGTGTGGTACCAACATTGCCAAAATGGTTGATGTTGAAACCATTGCCAAAGAGATGGAAACCCTGCCTTATGTAGTGGTCTCCAAAAGTTATAAATACATGTGTTCGGATCCGGGTCAGGATATGATTTACCAGGACATCAAAGAAAACAAGCTGAACCGGATTGTAGTGGCTGCCTGTTCACCCCGAATCCATGAACCGACTTTCCGAAAAGTCTGTATGAAGGCCGATATCAATCCCTATTTTTTTGAAATGGCCAACATCCGGGAACACGTTTCATGGGTTCATGATGACCCTGAAGAAGCTACTCAAAAGGCAAAAATGCTGATCAGATCAGCTGTTCATCGTGTTGTCTTTCACGAATCACTCGATAAACGAACGGTTGCTGTGGAACCCTCCACACTGGTTGTTGGCGGAGGAATATCCGGGATGAATGCTGCTCTCGAAATCGCAGATGCGGGAAGAGAAATATTCCTGGTGGAAAAAACCGACAGGCTCGGAGGCATTGTATCCCAGCTTGACCTATCCTATCCGTTTATGACAAATGTCAGTGAGATGATGGATCCCATCATCCAAAGAGTACGGAAACATCCACACATCTCCGTCTACCTGGAATCCGAAATAAAAGAAATTACCGGTTATGTCGGTAATTTTGAGACCATTATTTATTCTAAAAACCACGAAACAAAGGTGAAATTCGGGAATGTTATCGTTGCAACAGGATTAAAACCCTTTGACCCGGGCAACATAAAAGAGTACGGCTATACTAAATATCCCGATGTGATCACTTCGTTGGAATTCGAAAGAAGAATGAAACAGGATGGACAAATTACCACAGCGGAGGGAAAGGAACCCAAACACGTTGCCATAATTCACTGCGTGGGAAGCAGAAATGAGAAGTATCATGAATACTGTTCCTATACCTGTTGTATGACTGCGTTAAAATATGCCAATCAGATAAAATCAACCCTTCCCGATGCGAATGTCTATGAAATCTATTCCGATATGCGGGTCTTTGGAAAAGGTTGTGAAGAGCTGTATGCAAAATCGTCAAGAAAAAATATCAAGTATTTTCTCTATAACCAGGAAAATGGACTGCCTCAAATTGTAAACGGCAGCCGTTATAATGGTTGTGATATGTTGATTGAACTGGAAGAGAAAATGGTTGGCAAGAAAATCGGTATTCCGGTGGATATGGTCATCCTGATGGTTGCTATGGAAGCACATGAAGATGCAAAGGAGATTGCACATGCTGCAGGAATAAGCCTCTGCAGCAATAATTTCTTTATTGAAAAACACCCTAAACTCGATCCTGTATCAACCACCACTGACGGTGTCTTTATTGTCGGTAGTTGTCAGGGACCAAAAGATATACCCGAATCAGTAAACCAGGCAAGGGCTGCCGCAGCCAGAATTCTTGCGAATATCTGCCAGGGGTATGCTGAGGTTGAAACGACTACAGCCGTAGCCAATGAATTGCTCTGTTGCGGTTGCCAGACATGTGTCAAATCCTGTCCCTATTCAGCCATTAAATACGATCCGGATAAGAAAGCAGTTGTGGTAAACGAAGTCCTCTGTAAAGGCTGTGGAACTTGCGGAGCTGCATGCCCAACCGGTGCCATCAAGGCAAAACATTTTACCGACAAGCAAATCATGGCTCAGATCAAGGGACTGCTCTTTCAAGGATAAGTGTATTAATCTTAAGTACACTGTATCATCAAACCTGACTAAATCGCGATAAATTATGCCTGCTTATTTTCTCATTCAAAATGTTAAAAATCTATTAATGAGCACATTAAGACAATCACCCTTCACCATCAACAGAATGGCACATAAATTGATTTTCTTAAAGTAAAACAGCTAAAAAGAATCAGTAATCATTTAATACATAGAGCCATGAACTACCAACCTTCCATATTAGTAATTGATGATGAGAAGTATGTTTGCACAAGTTGCGACAGACTTCTCTCTCAGGCCGGATACAAAGTGGATACGAATATCAATCCGGAGAAGGGATTTAACCAGGCACTGATGAATAATTATGATGCCATTGTACTCGATCTCAAACTGGGGGAAATAGACGGGATCGATCTGCTCAGTGATATTCGGGGGAAAAAGCCGGATGTGCCGGTTGTGATCATCACCGGTTATCCTACCCAGGAAAGCAGGCAACAGTCTGAAAAATTGGGCGTTTCAGACTACATCCTGAAACCTTTTGAACCGGATGAATTTTTAGACTCGCTCAAAAGAGCCACGTATAAAGCTTCCCTGGCATTGCACGAGGAGGTTGCCCCTGCTGAAGAACCGAAGGTTGAAACCCGTTACCGTTTTACTGATTCTTCGTGGGTTGAACAAATTTCTATGGAATCGTTTCGTATTGGCGGGCATTTGTCAAACCTGATGGATACCAGTGTAACGTCGGTAAAACTGCCGGAGAAAGGCGATATGCTGTACCGGGGATTACCGCTCGCTGAGGTAACCTTACACAATCAAACCAAACGAATCATTTCATCCCCCGTCACCGGGGAAATAACCGAAATCAATACCGGGTTATTGGATAATCCAGGTATTCTGGAAAAAAATGTCAACTGGGAAAACTGGATTGCTGTTGTAAGGCCAGGCAGTGTGGAAGAGGCTTTAGCAGAATGTGAGAGCCGGAAGGTCCTGTTTATGAGCAAGGATCCCGATAAAGAGAATGCTTTTACAAAGCAATTTAAGGATATGGGTTTTGTTACAAAGAAAGCAGATTCCATTGAAGAAACAGTTGATATGCTTTCCAATGAGAACATCTCCGTAATGGTGATCGATGGCGTTTCATTCCCGTATATGGGACCCGACTATGTTAAGAGAATAAATCAGGTATTTACGAATACAAAGGTCATCATCTGCAACGAACCTTTCTCAGCAATTGAAAATCACTACCGGGAAAATAAAATCTTCTATTATGGAGTGAATCCAATTTCCAACAAGGAGATGGCTGATGTTCTCTATTGTGCATTTTCCAGGGAAGAGGAACCGGAAGTTTTCAAGACAGAGCGGTTGAGTTTCCTTCCAAATTCAATCAGCAAAATAAGGGTTACAAACCGTTTCAGTAAGAAAGTTTCACTCTGCGCGTTTGATGATGTTCTCCAGAATAACCAGGGAATCGGGTTCCTGCTGATTCAGGAATTGAGTAAAATGGCCCTCCCGGTTGCAGTAAGCCACACAAGAACCCGGAGATCTCTTTCAGATGCCTCGGAACTTCAGAAAATCACGGATGAGAAGCAGGAGAATGACCGCGTAATTATTCTCCAGACAAAGGATATGAAGAAGATACCAGGGAGTCTGGAAAAAGAGGTTCAACCCTATGAGAACAGCAAAGGAGTCAATAACAGCATCATCACACTATTCGTTCAGCCTGCAGCTAACGCAGGGAAAGTCGTCCTGTTCGATAATAGCACCACCAGGGCACTTGTGCAGATACTGAAAAAAGAAATAGCCAAAGAGTAATTACAGCTCTGCAGCAGTGGAATATTGAAACCCCGGGGATCACACCCTGGGTTTTTTTATACAATTAGCGGTTTGCGTGTGAAGGGCTGGTGCATTCCTGTTGATGTGATGATTTTCCTTTTATCCGCCAAGCGGTCAATTCGCTAGGCGGATTTTTCGCCTTTCGGGCGATTGGGGATGAAAACTCCGAAGGCCTGCCTGCCGTTTAGGCAGGAGTTAAATAATGAACCGGAATTCTCCAAGCGCACAATAGAACAAAACTGTCCCGAAGGTGGCATAGCCATGCCTGCCCGAAGGTGGCGGGCCCATGGCAGATGCTAAATTATTGCTAAGTGAACGTTAATGGTTGTTACACACGGCTCCTATTTCGAATTCAGTTGTATCGTATTTTCACCGGGAATCAGGTTTACTATGTGATCCTGCCAGATAAAGGTACCGGTTAATGATCCGGGCAGAACTACAGTACCGGCAATATCCTCCCGGTTATCCTTCCTCAGGCTAACCTTGATCTCACCTTTTCCCTGGGAGAAGATCCCGGTGCATTGCGCACTGATCAAAAGTATGCACAGTAACGGTTTGATTATCCATTTCATGATTGATGCGGTTTTTGGTGCTTAGCCACGTTTATTCAGTCAGCACAATTAAGGGTTATAAATTTAATAAAGAAATTAACATAAAAAACTCAGGAGAGTCGACCTGCAAATTTTACGGATTGGATTTATTGTATTCATCGGGTCAAAGTAGAACTCCGGAAAACCGCACAGGCTGGGCCGCATAGGCGGAGAGACGGGATATTGGTCCGCCTGGAGGATAAATGCTGATATCAACAACCCGTCAAGCGGACTTAAAACCGCTAGACGGGAACAAGGGTAGAAGTTATTAGTTAAATGTTAAAAGTTAATTGTGCAATGGACTATTTTTTCGCCCTGTATGTGATTGGGGAAGGACCTTGATCCCATAGGGAGCTAACAGTCAATAGGAGGGTGTCTCAAAAGTCAAATTTTTGGTCATCCTGTCCTATGGACAGAATGACTGTTTTTTAGACTTTTGAGACACCCTCTAAACGAAACGAAGTTTACACCGGCCGAACTACCGAAGTTCACATTTGCAGTCCGTCCCATCGGCCGGAAAGCATGGTCGATATTCAAAGGAACCTCCTAATTAGAGGGGATAAAAACAGGGTCATGTAGAAGCTAGTTTGTTAATGCAGCATCTACAGAAATCTCCGTATCGAGCAGTTTCGAAATAGGGCAATTCTTTTCAGCATCGGCCACCAGTTCATGGAACTTCTCCTGTGATATTTCAGGTACAGTGGCATGAAGGGTTAAATGAGAACCGGTGATGACTCCATTCTCCAGGGTAATTTCACACTTTGTTTCCAGTGTATCGGCTGTAAAGCCAGCTCCATCAATGTTGAAAGAGAGTTTCATGGTAAAGCATCCGGCATGCGCTGCAGCAACCAGCTCCTCCGGGTTGGTCCCGATCCCCTCTTCGAACCTGGATGTGAATGAATACTGGGTCTTGTCCAATATCCCGCTCTGGGTGGTTAAATTACCGTTGCCCTCTTTTCCTGTACCCTGCCAGATGGCAGTTGCATTTCGTTTCATATGGCTTTTTTTTTCAGTTTAAACATATCAAGAGGTAACTGATAAAGATAAGGAAAAAAGTGATAATCATACTGATCAATCAGGACTCGTGTAAGCCATAGTAATGCAATTGAAATTCACTCTCCGCCAACCCTACCTACCAGCCACAGGCTGGTAAACCGGAAGGGTTGAAAGTTGCAACTATCCACAGCCCCGAGGGATCCCTACGGAAGACTCCTATGGAGAATTACTATCGAATTACTATTGAATTACAACTGAATTACTACTGTGTTACTAAAGAATGCCCATTGTATGACCCTGTGAAATAGCGACTACGTCGCTCCTGCTATGCAGGATTTCACAGGGTAAACCATCGCATGACTAAAAATGAACCCCCATAACCAACCCGATCCCGGTCAGGTTAGGGATTGGCGGGTCGCCTGCCAGGAGCTCTTCAATCCGGACTTCAGCAAAAATGGAAAATCTGCTGGAGAGGCTGAAATCCACACCTCCTCCCACCATCATTTTAAAATAATAGTTGCTCATTTCATCATCCGTCCAGTCGAAGGTTTCAGTTGACTCCACGGCCCCGATCTTTTCATAAAGTGTCATTTGGTTTTTCTTGTCCAATGCAAAGACCAGGCCTATGCCTCCGTGAACATAGGGCCTGATCCGGGGATTCAGGGAGGAGTATTTTAAGGAGAGGGTAAAATCACACCTTGACAGATCAACGGTAATATCCTTTTCCAACAGGTCCTCCCCCGTCTTTTCCTTTTTCAGGGAGTTGAAAGATTGTTTGCTGTATCCTACCTCACCCTGCAAATATAACCTTTCTTCAATGGGCATATTTACATGCACGCCAAACAGGGGTGATATTTCGGTATTAAAATCCGCTTTGGACAGGGAAGATACATTCGTTTTTTTTGCTGGAAAGTCGATGATTGAGACTTGCAGGCCTGTAAATACTCCCACCTGAAACCGGGGAACGATCTGGTTATCGCACTTGTTATATCTCATGGTAAGGGTGGCGAGGTAGCGCTTATTCAACCTGGCGAGGTCTATGGCATCGCTGACGGCATCACAATCCGACATGGATTGGTGGAGTGCATCCTTAAACCTCTCTTTTGATTGACCTGGGTCCGTGTTCAATGGAACCAGCAGGCTGTTCTCCCGCGCAATGAAGAAATATTTTCTGGAATCGTGTCTGACCTGGAAAAAACTGATCTGTCCTGCTTCCACATTTTCCAGAAAAAGGGATTGTGTGATCACCTCATCATCTCGCACTATTGTAATGGGCCTGGAAATGTAGGCAGTCCCCCGATGAAATCCGTATTCCAGGAGATCGTTTGCTGTATATACCCTGAATTCTTCTGAACCAATTTCCGCAAATTCAACCGTGGTGGATCGATCATGGGTACGTTTTATAATACCTCCCCTGAATTCATTATTTCTCATTATGATATAGCCGTTTTCCTGGCATAGGGAAGGCTGATCCGACAGGAAAAAATTAAAAAGTAACGTGAGGATTACAACCTTACTCATGCATTTTGATACCGTTATTGACATACCTTTCTTGTTGATAACGTTGATCGAATAGATGAACCTTGATGGACCAATTTAACTAAAAATTCAATGCGATGTATACTTCTTCAGAATATGTTTTACAGATCATACCGTTTGAATGATCTACCGCAGCCATGCCTTTAGCGAGTCAGGAATACTGAACTATTTTTTCAAAAATAGTATAACCTTTCCAATAATATGTTCGTAGAAACACTATATTTCCATTATTAATCTAATCCACAAAAATTATGAAAATGAAGAGAATCAGATTTTTTACGGCGATTTTATTGGCATTTGCTCTCTTTTTCGCTGGTTGTGAAGATGATGGTCCCAGCACAAAATCCCTTCTGCTTGGGAAATGGCAAATTAATTCCATTACCTTAACTGCGTACATAGGAGGGCAACAGATTGCCCAGGAATCGGAAACGTATGAAGCAAATGAACTGGTCATTGAACTGCTTGATGGAGGGACTGGCATTGTATATGAGTATGACGATCAGGTAGAAACGTTTACCTGGACACTGGATGGAAAGAAAATGACGTTTCCCCCATTCGGTGAAGCTCCTGTTGAAGGAACGGTGAATGTTACCAAAACTACCCTGAAAATTACCTGGGAAGAAGAGGAGGTTGTCGAACAGGTTACCTATACAATCAGGTATCAGATTAATGGAGTGAAAGTATCGTAGTTGTTGCTTCTGTTAGCTCGATCCATTCATCTTTTTATCAAGCTATCCGCTTAGCGGCTCCATGCCGCTTGGCGGATAAAAGTAATGAAAAATACCCGTCAAGCCGATTTGGAGCGGTTAGACGGTCAAAATATTCCGCCTGGCCATGTAAAATAGGAATAATCACGAACATGAACATAGTGCTAAATGCAAAACTTTATTTCAAATTGCTGGAGGATTGATGCACCTTGTGTCAAAATGAAACGGTTTATACATACCATTCTCCCTGTCGTGATCTTCGGGCTGACCATTGGTCCGCTCAACGGACAATGCGTTCCGGATACCACCTGTAAGGACACCGGTGGCGATCCCGGCCAGATCTGCCCCAATGTACTCCCACCCGGTATCGTAGGTGAAGCCTATGAAACAGTAGTTACCGTACTCCCCCCTCCATCCGGGGAAGTTTCGGGTTTTACGGTACCGGTGATCAATATCCGCCTCGATGACATTCAAAACCTCCCGGATGGAATTGAGTATCTGTTTGATGGGGAGTACATGTACCCGGATACACTCTACTGTCTTGTTGTGCAGGGAACACCTACAGAATCGGGTGTTTTTCCTCTCCATATAAAGGTAACAGCAACCGTGGATTTGGGAGGCTATTATATCAATCATTCTGTAACAGACAGTACTTCTGTGGTTTTCACGGTCAATTCAGCAACCGGTATATACTATCCCCCCTCGCCGGGAAGTTTTGAGGTGATTCACTGTTTTCCCAATCCATTCTACGACAAAACCCGCATCGGGTATCATACCAGCACATTCGTTGAAACAGAGCTGAAGGTATTCAGCTTGCTGGGACAGGTGATCTATACTGAAAAACTTGCCGGAAGTTCAGGGACTTTCTATTATCAATTCGCGGGACAGGATCTAAGGCCCGGGACCTACATTTATACCATTACTACCGGAGAAAAGGCTTATACCGGGCGGTTTATGAAAGTCAACCAATAACCACCGGATAAAGATCAGAACGTTGCGGAAAGCTGGAGCGTGATATTCCTGGGAGGACCGATATCGCCGGGACGTCCGATGTACTCCTCATTCAACAGGTTTTTAATGATCAGTGATAGTTTGAATTGTTCGATGATGTCATAGGAGATCCTGTAATCCACTACCCACTCTCCCTTTTTGTTTTCTTCGCGGTAATCGGCATAGCCGGGTAATATCATTGCCCCGAAGAGGGGATCGACAAATACCGGATCGACGTTCAGCATAAAGCTGTAAAATTTCAGGTTAAATCCCGTTGAGAAAATTCTCCAGGTACATTGCACATCTCCCTTAAAGCTGTGTTTGTAGCGATATTTGAGGTACTTTTCATTTTCGATTAAAGTGCTTTGTCTGACATTACGGTCGATCGGATTCATAAAGGTGTATCCGGTGGTAAGATCGACAGCAACGGGTCCAATTTCCCCTTGCATGGTCAAGTTGATTTCGAATCCATTTATTCTTGCATTTCCCACATTCAATGATTTGAATCCGATGTGCTCGAGGGTGGGTATTTCAATCGAGTCGGGTTTATAGATACCGAATGTAAACTCGATCATGTCGTTGTATTCGGTCCAGAAGCCGGATAGATCAGCATATCCCTGCCAGGAGCCCAGTTTGATGCCTTGTTTGATGCCGATTTCCGCGCTCCACCCTTTTTCAGGCTCAAGGTCAGGATTTGGAAAAATTTTGAGTGAGCTGATGGATGTAGCAGTAAATTTTTCTGCAATGGAAGGGAACCGGTAGCCCTGTCCAATGGAACCGCGCAGGTAAGTATACTCGGCTGCCTGAAAATTGATACCGGTGCGGAATACGGGTGAAGAATGAATTCGCTCATTGTCCAGCCTGGAGCTTTCCCAGCGGATCCCGGCAGACCATTTCAACCGCTCGAAGAACCGGGCATCCAGTTGGGTATATAGTGCCAGGTTGGTCCCGCTGTGGTTGCCATAAAGGTTTGAGAGAACGTTCGAATAGCTTGCGGAGGATCCGAAGGACCAGTGAATCTCATTTTTGAATTTTTGCAGGTAGCGGTATTCTCCATAGTAAAAGCAGGACTTGTTGTTCTTGTCGGCGTCATTCGGGAACCGGTTATCAACTGCAAAAAAACGCGTTTTGAGCGTATGGATGATGTTTTCTTTTTGACGGAATATAACGTAGGGATCGGCATTAAACCGGATGCCGGTGAGTTCGGAGACCGCTTCGGGATTTTGCCTGTATGCTGTATCTGCATGAATCCATAGCAAAAAATCACTCTTATCCTGGTACATGTAACTGCTGTTAATTCCGTAATTGAGCCCCTTGTTTCTTTTGCCTGTAACGTTTAATTTGAGGTTTCCCCTCCCCCATGTGTCCCACTCGTTTTCCCTGTACCCCGGATTATGTAAGAGGTTTCCACCAACGACAAGATCAAGATTCCTGATTTTCCTCATGTGCTGGAAATTCATCCCGTAAAAAACGGGTTGCCTATCCCACCAGACCAGTTCTTCCCGTTTCGGGTCCATATAGACCCCACTAAACGCTATTATCCCGGTTTCCGGATCTGGTTTCGGAAAGGCTGTCCTCAGGTTGATTACACCGTTCAAAGCAGAAGATCCGTACAAAACCGATGAAGCACCTTTCAGGATCTCCACCTGGGCAACATTTTCAACCGGTAAATAATCCCATTTCACATCACCGACATCTGCTGAAATGATGGGGAGGTCATCCACCAGTACCAGGACCCTGCTTCCCGCACCATAGGAATATCCACTGCCTCCACGTATGCTTGCCTGTCCGTCCAGCACATCGATTCCGGGAACCTGGCTGATCAGTGTTTCCAGGGTGATGTGGTTGTTCTGCTGGATCATAACCGGTTTAAGTACCTCCATGGAGACGGTAACATCGGAGAGCTTCTGGTCGAATTTGCCGGCTGTGACCACAATCTCATCCAGCACTTTTATTTTGACTTCAAGGATAACATCAATCCGTACTGTGTCCTTCGCGAAGGCTGTGATTTCTATAACAGCGGACTGATAACCAACAAATTGAAAGGAAATCTTGTAGGTTCCGGGCAATACTTTCAGTTCGTATTTCCCATCTGTATCAGAAGAAATGCCGGTTGAATCGTTCAGAACAACGGTTGCACCGGTTAACGGTTCTCCGGTTTCAGAATCGGTTATCCTGCCGGTAATAATGCCTCTGTCCTGGGCGTACAGGCTGGTGACAAAGAGAAATTGACACGTGAGAGTAAAGAGGATTCCACGCTGTCTCTTATGGTTATTGATTGGGTTCAATTTTAAAACTCTTTTCCAACTGCCTCGCCTTCCTTTTCAAAGGAAGAGAGGTCAATCCATTGGGTCACTGATATTTTCCAGTCACCTTTCACTTTCTTCAACATCCGGATCTCTTTCGAGTGGGTTGTCATCGGTTCTCCATTCAGTTTGAATTTCATATTCTGGTTGTAAACTACGAAAGCAGTTTCCCCGTGAATATCGATCTTCCAGTTTGATCTTTCAACGGTAATATCTGTCCAGTCTGACCAATCTTCACTGGCAGCTTTTTTGTAATATGCATAGTTATTATCCCAACCCATTCTTTCACGGTACCCATTACTACCAATTGAAATGTAGATCAAATTGTCGTCCTGGATCAGTGTTTCCAGCAGTGCCACAAGGTTTTGATCCCAGAAGGCATTTGTTTCAGCAGCAATGACTGCTTTTATTGTTTCCTCTTCTGCTGCAGTATCTATTTTTTCCTGGCATCCTGAAAAGGGAATCACCAAAAAAAACAGTACTAAAAATGTTATTTTTTTCATGATGATATGTTTAGAAAAGGTTTATTATTTGAAATGAGCGATATTAACCTGTCAACATTTCGTATACCTTTAAAGTTAAGGAATGTTAAACAGAAAGTCAATTTTTTCACTGGAAAAGTAGTGGATAATGATTTTTCATGTTTATTTTGTATAAAAGACTCCATTCATGAAGTTGGTATTCACTGTTTTCTTCATCCTGTTGGTTCATTTTTTTCAGCAGGAGGGGTCGCTAATGTTGTTAAAGAAAGGAATTGCGAAATACCATGAAGGGGATTATGTGGGTGCTATTGAAAGCTATAATGCCGCAATTGAACAGGATCCGCGATTTTGGAGGTACTACATGTACAGGGCAAAAGCCAGGCTTGAACTGGAAGATTTCGTCGGTGCGGTTCAGGACTACAACTCGGCATTGAGTTTACAGCCAAACTTCTACGAATCGCTTACAACCCGGGGAGCATCCCGATACCGGATCGAGGATTTTAACATTGCTGTTATTGATATAGACAAGGCAAAAGAGTTTTATCCCGACCGCTGGATAATCCATCTAATGAGGGGTGCTGCATTTGAAGGCATGGGGGATCATGAAAAAGCCCTGATTGACTTCAATCGTGCTATTGAATTGCAACCGGAGAATCATAACATCTACATATTCCGGGGGATGGCACACCTAAACCTGGATCATCTTCAGCAAGCCCGGGAAGATTTTAGAAGTGCAATCAAGCTGTATCCGGAGAATGATGTTGCTTATGTGAAATCCGGCTTATGTGATCTTGCCTATGGAGATACCCTATCCGCTATTGATAATTTTTCGATAGCAACGATCATTAATCCCAGGTGTGCTGAAGCATTTTTCAACCGGGGGAAAATCCTCCTGGAAGTTCCTGAAAAAACAGAACAAGCCTGTTGTGATCTTCAAAAAGCCGATGCGCTGGGTTATACCCGGGCTTACCAGATGATCATGAAGTTTTGTAACTGATGTCGGATTAATGCACCGGTTATACTACCGGCCCGAATGGAAGATCACCATCCAGATGTTCCAGTGAATCATAAAAGGTATCCTCCAGCTGAGACACGATCTGCTTCATCTCATCCGTACTTTCCAGTGAGGGAAATTTCTCACCAATAGCTGGGGCATGTGGTTCTTTTTTTGCCAGGCTTGCAAATGATTCATCAATTTCATCAATCACCAGCTGAATGGCTATGCTAACATAATTGTTAAATTCTCTTTTTGAACCGGAAATAGCAAGTTCAGGATTTGCCGTGGTGGTAATGGTTGTTTCCAGTGAATTCAGGAGACCAGCGATCTCCTCTATCTTAAACCCGCTGTTAAATCTTCTGTAGGCAATGATCTGAGCATATTTCCTTAATACCATGCGGTCTCCAGTTCGGATGCTGATTGCAATCAGCTGATAGATCAATGTGATATACATCTTCAACAGATCCCTTCCCATTGCCTGGTAATGGACAAAACGTTCTGCATGCTCCGGTAAGAGCAGGTATTCAAGCATCTTTTCCACCGCATTGGAGCGGTGTTTCTTAAACATGTCATAATAGAGAATAGTGGTACGGTCCACAGTTCTCTTCAGTGCCATTTCATTTCGAATGGACCAGGTAATGGAATGGTTTTTCCGGTTTTCCAGGAGAAAGAGCAGCCTCCGCAGGACATCATACCTTTTAACGGTTTCCCACCCAAGGAGTTTTTGGGATCGGGTGGAATCAACCACAAGTTTTTTGTCCACATATTTCATCATCCAGGGTTTTTCGAATGATTCGAAGCCTAACATATTGGAAAGAAAATTCAATGCAAGAACGCCCGGATATGCGATTAGTTTAGGTATTCTGATGGGCTTTCTGTACTTGCCGAAGTGATATTTCGTAGCTGCTTTGTACAAGTCGTTGTGTGAAATCGTACCATCCGGGCTTGCAATGAGTGTCAGCTCATGAGGCAATGTGTTGTCTTTTTCGAGCAGCAGGTCAAAAAAACGGATCA
>Ga0315541_1002850_pt1 | contig 13838 bp, 10 predicted proteins | sample SalMarSW160190MG_FD_203095 | JGI IMG/M metagenome (GOLD analysis project Ga0315541, IMG submission 203095) | Salt marsh sediment microbial communities from the Plum Island Ecosystem LTER, Massachusetts, United States - Salt Marsh Sediment SW1601-190 ...
GCACGCGGTATTGCCCGAGCATCGAGGACAAGGTGACGCGGTTTCCTGAGAAGAGGTCGCATCACGTGTTCCTCGAGCCGGAGGGGATGAATACGTCCGAGGTTTATGTGAATGGACTGACCTCGAGTTTGCCCGAGGACGTGCAGTTGCATTTCCTGCAGACCATCCCAGGGCTCGAAGAGGTCGAGATCATCCGGCCCGGTTACGCGGTCGAGTACGACTTTGTGCAGCCGACGCAACTGAAACCCACGCTCGAGACCAAGGGGGTGCGCGGGCTGTTTCACGCCGGACAGATCAACGGCACTTCGGGCTACGAGGAGGCCGCGGGCCAGGGCATCTTCGCCGCGCTCAATGCGATCCGGTACATCCACGGCGACCCGCCGCTGTACATCGCCCGCCACGAGGCCTACATCGGCGTTATGGTCGACGACTTGGTGACACGCGGGGTGCTCGAGCCGTACCGCCTCTTCACGTCGCGCGCGGAATATCGCTTGCTCCTGCGGCATGATAACGCCGATGTACGCCTGGCGAAATATGGGTTCATCGGCGACGACTTCCTCCAGCGTGTTCGTGCCAAGGAGGGGGCGGTCCGTGCGGAGATCGACCGCCTCGAAAAGACCCGCATCGCGCCGACGGAGGACGTCAACCGCTTTCTCGATGAACGCGGTCTCGTCCCTATGGCCGAACCCAAACCCGCCGCGCAAGTCCTGCAACGGCCGCAGTTGAGCATCGAGGATGTCTGGCGCCTCGCGCCCCCAGCCGAGCCGTTGCCTTTCGATGTGGGCGAGCAGGTCGAGATTCGTGTCAAGTATGACGGCTACATCACCCGGCAAGAGCGTGCCGTTCAAAAGTTCCGTCAAGCCGAGGACCGGGCGATCCCGGAAGACATCGATTACGCCGCCATCCCCGGCATCCCGCGTGAATCCAAGGAACGCCTCGACGCTATACGCCCGATCAACTTCGGCCAGGCTGCGCGTGTCTCAGGCGTGCGCGCGGCCGACATTGCCGTGTTGCATATCTACGTCGAGAAGCTCGCACGCGCCGCAAGGGAATCGGTCTGATGGCCCATGTGCTCCTATTCCGTCCCATCTATGACCCCCGTCAGCAATGGGCGCCCACCTTCCCCTGGGCGTTGCTGTATCTGGCCGCGCCGCTCGTTGAGCGCGGCATCGAAGTCGACGTCGTCGACGAGCCCTGCATGCCCGACTACCAAGCCAGCGTCGTGAAGCTGCTGGCCGAAAAGCGTCCAGTTGCCGTCGGCGTGTCCTCCATGACAGGCGAACAAATCCGCTACGGGCTTCGGTTCTCCCGGCTGGTGCGCGAGCACAGTGACGCGGCCATCGTCTGGGGCGGCATTCACCCGAGCCTGCTGCCCGAACAAACGGTCCGGCACGAGCTGGTCGACTATGCCGTGGCCGGCGAAGGTGACGCGGCGTTCCCCGAACTCGTCCAACGACTGGCCGCGGGCAAGGAAACCACCGGCATCCCCGGGGTCTTTTCGATGCGCGAGGGGAGGGTCCAGGGCGTCCGGCAAGATGGCTTCGTTGACATGGCCTCGCTGCCCGAACTTCCCTATCATCTCATCGACGTTGAACGCTATGTCCAGCGACGTCCCGAACTGGGCTGCGCGCGGCTCTTCGAAGTCTGCACCTCACGCGGCTGCCCCCACCATTGCGGGTTCTGCTACGTGGAATCGGTCCACTCCAGTTGCTGGCGGCACCTCGGAGCGGGTGTTGTGGTCGAACGGATCAAGGACTTGGTACAGCGTTTTGAATTGGACGGCATACTGTTTCGCGAGGACAACTTCTTCGTGAGCCGCAAGCGGGTCGAGGCCATCGCGCAGGGGCTGATCAACGAGCAGGTCGGCATTAAGTGGGCCGGAAGCTGCCGGGTCGACTACTTCGCCAACTATTCGCCCGAGTTTATCGACCTCCTAAAGCGCAGCGGTTGTGTTCTGCTGACGTTCGGTGTGGAATCCGGCTCGGCGCGGGTGCTCGAACTAATCCGCAAGGAGATCACCATCGACGTGGCGCGCGAGACGGCGCGCAAGGTGTGCGACAGCGGCATTCAAGGCAGCTACCATTTCATGGCCGGGCTCCCGAGTGAAACCGAGGACGAGTTTCTTCAGACCTGCCGGCTGATGGACGACCTGCTTGGTATGGGACGCTGCGTCAACGTGCGCGACCTGGCCGTATTCACGCCCTATCCGGGCCTGGGACTTCTCCCTGAATGCCGCAAACTCGGCTACCAAGAGCCTGAATCGCTCGAGGCCTGGACCGGTATGGATTGGACCGATCCGGCGCGGCCCTGGCTAACGCCGGAGCAATCGCGGCGCATCTACAACGTCCAATTCGTACTTCCTCGGCTGCGCCACACCAACCCGCTGTTTCGCAAATGGGCCCGCGTTCATTGGAACCAGATTCTCGAAGGCAAAATAGGCCCGACGCGACTGGAGCACGCCGCAATCGCCACGCTCCGGAAAGTCGTTCGTGGCACGGGGATATGAAAAGACCATAGACCAAACCCCCGTACACGTGCACGTGTTATCGTGCTCGTGCACGAGCACGCAGGCGAGGGTTCGGTTCAGAGTTTAGACGTAGGCGGTAACACGTGCTCGTAGTCGTACTCGTGCTCGAAATACGAAAAACGAGTACGTGCACGGGCACGGTGGACGAAGGACTGTTATGAACCCATGCCGACGCTGAGCGTGGTCATGATCGTCAAGAATGAGGCCGGCTGCCTCGGCGACTGCCTAGACAGCGTGCGCGAGATCACCGACGAGATCGTCATAGCAGACACGGGCTCGACCGACGGGACGATGGCCATCGCCCGGCGCTGCGGTGCGCAGGTATTCGCAATCCCGTGGCACGACGACTTCGCCGAAGCGCGTAACCACGTTCTGGCCGTGGCCACGGGTGACTGGCTGTTGCACCTGGACGCGGACGAGGTGCTTGACCCCGGCGGCGCGCGTCGTATCCGCGAACTCGTCGATGCCGACGGCGACGGCGCCGATGCCATCGAAGTGACGCTGGCGAACTACTGCGACGAGCCACGCGCCTGGCGCTGGGTCCCCGTCGTGCCAGGCGATCCTCGCGCGCGCGGCTACGCGGGTTACATCAAGGTGGGCCTGTTGCGGCTGTTCCGGAACGGCCGTGGGTTCGAGTACCGCGAGCCGGTTCACGAGAACATCACCGAGAGCGTACACGAGCGCGGCGGCACGGTCCGCAGTGAACCCATCCTCATCCATCATTACGGCTATAGCCCCGATAGGCCGCTGTCCGAGTCCAAAGCGGCGCTGTACCGCGCGATCGCACGAAGGAAAACCGAGCAGCACCCCGACGACGCGAAGGCCTGGCACGACCGTGCCGAACTCGAGTTGGCCGCGGGCGATGCGGCGAGCGCTGAAACGGCCTGCCGAAGGGCGCTCGAACTCGACCCCCTCCACCTCAGCGCGGCGACGACCCTGGCCAATGTCCTCATGAACCGGGGCGACCTGGACGATGCGCGGGAGCTATTCGAGCGGCTCGAGGCCGCGGGCATCAGCCCGCCACACGTGATGACCGCCCTCGGCGCCATCGCGTGCAGACAAGGCCGACTCGACGAGGCCCGCAGACGGCTCGAGGCCGTCATCGCGGCCCAGCCCAGCGCAATCATGGCGCGGCACTGCCTCGCCAGGACCCTGGACCGGCTCCACGACAGCGCGGGCGCACGGCGCCAATTGGAGCAGGCCCTGGCCATCGCGCCCTCGTTGCAGGAACTCCGCGACCGGCTCGCTGCACATCGCTTGCGGGCGGAAGGCGAAGCGCAGTTCCAACGCGGCGCCACGAAGGAGGCCCTTCAAAGCCTCGTCGAGACGCTACGCCTGGACCCGGAAGACCCCATCACGCAAAACGACCTCGGCGTCGTCCTGACCGCGCTCGGCCAACCCGACCGCGCCAAGGAATGCTTCGAACGCGCCCTGCGCCTCGCCCCCGGCATGCCCGAGGCGCAAGAGAACCTCAACGCGTAAAAAATGTAAAAATGGGGACAGTAACCTATTATTGGTATAAACACTACGGCGGAGCCTGTCGAATTAGACGCAATAATAGGTAACTGTCCCCATTTTTTCCCATTTTTTCTGTGGACACGCGATCAGCGTCCCTCGAGGTAGGGAAGCACCTCGTCCCGCCAGAGGTCGGGCTGGTCGGGGCCGCCGGGGATGTCGGTCCTGAGGTACTCGACGTGGCCGTCGGCGAACAGAACGTTGCGCCCGGGTTTCGGGCCGGGAAAATCGGTCCTGTTCAGCGCGATGGGTATGCCCGACTGCACCAACGCATGAAGGGCCGGATTGGAATCGAGTTCCGAGGGATCGTCCACGGACTCGCGCAGCCACTCCTCGAGGTTAGTCGCCGGGAATAGGTAGAGATACGAATCGGTGCCCGGCTCATCCTTGGGCGAAGTCAGAATCAGCGGGTCCGTGCAGTACTCGGGGTAGACCATGAGCCAGCCTGGCGGCGTGTAGCCCTCATGCTCGTTCTCGAACATCTTGATGACGAGCCCGAGCTGTTTGAGATTGTTCGCGCACGATGTGCGCAACGCCGTCAGCCGGGACAGGGCCTCGGGAGAGCCGTCGGCAAAGTCCTCTGGGCGAACGGCCTGGGCGGTGGGGTCGTGGATATCGACGTTGCCCATGGTGTTGCACGTAAGCGTTACGTCGGGCTGGGAGTAGTCGACCTCGAGGACCACGGCCGGCCGGAGTAGGGCGTCGCCGACGAGCCGGCGCAGGGCCGCTTCGTACTGTAACAGCCGATCACGCATTGGCAGCGAGGGATAGAACTCCTCCCACGGCGGCAGCGCCGCACTGGCACACCACAGCATCACACGCGTGTGGCCGGGCACATAGTGTACCGTCCGCACGTCCGTGTCGGCAAAGGCGTCCAGGCTGGGCGCATAATCCGGCACCAAGTCGGCCAGCGCGTCGGGGAAACAACATTCGTGGTCGCGGACATACTGCGCCAGGGCCTGGTACATCTGCCGCACTTCCTCCTTGAAACGGTCCAGAGATGCGCGCTGTTGTTGGTCAACCGTGGCAAGCTTGTCGAACTGGAGGGTTATATTCTCCACGGGTTCGGCGGGGTCGTCTGGGTGGACCCACGCATCGGCAATGAGTTGAGTTCGCTCGTCGTTGAACGAGCCGCTGCCCTCTATCGCGCCCAGCTCCGTCTCGTCGGCGCGCAGCGTGGCGTAGTTGCCACGCAATGTGCCCCGGGCGATGATCTCCGGCCCGTCGACCTGCGCGACGACGAGTTCGCCCGGCGCCGGTTCGCTTAAGCGGACCAGGAAATTGGCTTCCTCAACCTGCTCGGCCATGGTCACGCGGACGGTCCACCTGCCGTCGAGCGGCGGATAGGCGACCGCCTTAGGTGCATCGTCCATGGCCAGCACCTCGAGCGTGCCGTTGTGGTCCAGGATGACCTGGCGGGAGACTATATCGACGACCGTTACATCGGGCAGCACCGTGTCGTCGATGCCAAAGGTTCCGACCTCGCCGCTCGTCGTCACGGTGATGGTGGCCGTCGGGGTTGCGCCCGTGACGGTGCCGGACAGGACCAATGGCAACGTAGTGCGCTGCATGGGTTCCTGTTCTTGCGCGGGCGGCGCTGGTTCCTGTTCAGGGGCGGGCTGAGGTTCTTCCGGAACGGCGGAAACGTCGTCTTGTGGTTCCGTGGTGGGTTGTGGCTCCTGGTCGTCCGCTGCGGCCGCCAGATGCGTGGGCGGCGTCGGGGGTGGCTGGTGACGGTCCTGGTACGTCCTGACGCCCACGGCCAGGGCCACAGCCACACACACTAGCGCGGCTCCCGCAGTCGCCAGACGCGGCCACCGTAGCGACGGAATCCAGGACCGTCGCGTTGCCTCTTCCGACTCGATGCGCCGCATGAGTTGCTCGTGAAACTGGGGCTGTTCGACTGGTACGCTCAACATGGTCTTGCTCCTCTCGAGGCGTTCGCGCTCACGTCGGCACACCGGACAGACGGCCAGATGCGCTTCGATGCTCCGACGCTGCGCCTCCGACACTTCGCCGTCCAGGTAGGCCGATAGCTCCGTAAAATCACACGCCATGGTTCCGTTCTCCTACGTACTGTCCGTCGCGGTCGAGGAGGTCCGCCAGCCGCCGCCGACCTCGGTAAATCCACGTCTTGACTACACCGGGCGTGACCCCGAGGGTCTGGGCGATGTCGGCGTAGCTGAGCTCCCCGAACTCGCGTAACATCAACGCGGAACGATGAGATTCGGGCAGGTTTGCCAGGGCCTGATCGATCTGCTCGCGCAGCAGCGCCCGCTCGGCCTTGGCCGAGGCCGGCGCGGCTTCCGCCGCACCTCCTGCCTGCCCGGCTACGGGTGGCGCCACGTTGCGGGTGCGCCGATGGAAGTCCATGGCCAGGTTATGTGCGATATTGAATACCAGGGCGCGCGGCGACCCTTTGCGCACTCGGATGCGTCCGTCCCGGGCCGTCTGATACAGCCGAAACAGCGCCTCCTGGGCTAGGTCCTCCGCCTCGGTCGGATTCTTTACCAACCGCAGCAGATAGCCGAACAGCGGCCGCTCGAGCCGCAGGCACAGCGCCTCGAATGCGGCAACGTCGCCCTGGCACACACGCCCAATCAGACGCCCATCGCCGGCCTTGTCGGTCCATAGACTGCCTTGACCACCCATCGTTCCACCATTGTATACGGAATGGGCCGACCAAAGTTACACCCCAGCTTGGATTTAGTGCGTAGTGCTCAGTTCTCAGTTATCGGCTCACGAGTGGGAACTGACAACTGGCAACTGGCATCAGTTCACGGTCGAGTGGTCGAGGGCGTGCTCTGCAACGCGGACGACGTATTTGGTCCTGTCGTCGAGGGCTTTTTGAAGGGCATCGCGCACGGCCTCGACCTGCGGGCCGCCGCACTCGAGAGTCTCGAGAACCTGGACCGCGTACAGCCGCACGTAAGGATCATCGTCCGCTGCCGCATCGAGCACGACGGGGAGCGCATCGCCATAGTCGCCCCATCGGCACAGGGCCCGTGCGGCGCCCAGGCGCGCGCCGACGGCCGGGTGCTTAAGCGTTTTCACCAGTGCCTCCTTTACACCCTCAAACGAGTTTTGGGAGATAGGGGGATACGGGAAGGAGATGAGGAGATGATTGGATCGAGAGGGTGCCACGGGACTCTTGGCGTCGAGATAGCCCAGGGCCACCGCGCCCCAATGGACCACGGCGCTGTCGGGGTCGCTCAGGGAGTCGACGAGGATGGGCGCCGCCTCGGTCCCGATCAGGCCGAGCGCCTTGATGGCGCGCAACCGGCATAAGGGTTCCGTTCCGTTGAGGTCGTCGATCCACGCCTTGATGGAGCGGCCGAATACCGCGGGCTCCGCGTTCTGGGCCGGCGCATATTTTACCTTTACACCCTCAAACTCGTTTGAGGGTGCCACGAGCCCCTTGGGGAGCTTTTTGCCACCGGGCTGCAACCACGCCTCAAGTTCCAGCTCCGGGACCAGGCCCAAGTCCTTCGTCTCATCTATCCAGTCATCCAGCGCCCGGCGCATCCGTGCCAGCACGGTTTCGTGTTCCGGTGACTCGGCCAGGTTATGGACCTCGTGGGGGTCGGTGGCTATGTCGTACAACTCCTCGACCGGCTTCGTTTCACGAAAGAACAGCCTTTCCGGGCCCTGCAACTTGCCCGCATCACGCACACGGCGCATTTCCTGCATGACGGGCCAGCCCTCAGGATAGGCGAGGTATTGCGCGTAGGGCCTGTAGGGTTCGTAGTTGCGGATGTACTTGAACCGGCTGTCGCGCGCGGCGCGGATGATGTCATAGCGCTCATCCATCCGGTCGCGCGCGGCGAAGACGTACTGCCGCGGTGGCGGCGTTGCCTGGGCAGCCAGGAAGGCCCTGCCCTGCATGTGTTCCGGGATAGGTACGCCCGCCAGCGAGAGGACCGTTGGGGCGAAGTCCACAAAACTGACCAAGCGCTCGCACACGGAATTCGGTTCGATGTGCCCAGGCCAACGGACGATGAAAGGCACATGGATACCCGAGTCATACAACCAGCGCTTGGCGCGGGGCAGGCCGACACCGTGGTCGCTGAAGAAGAACACGATGGTATTGTCCGCCAGGCCATCCTCCTCGAGTTGTTCGAGGATGTCGCCGGCCTGCTGGTCCATGATGGAGATCAGGTCGTAATAGTGTGCCCAGTGCTTGCGCACAAGCGGCGTGTCGGGGTAATACGGCGGCAGTGTTGCCTTAGCCGGATCGTGGCGATCCTCCGGCGGGAGCTTCTCCCTGAAGGCACGTATCTTTTCCATCGGCGTCCCGACCTGCGATTCGTGCGTGACGGTGAAGTTGAACACGGCGAAGAACGGCTGGGTTGTATCGGGGCGGCCGCGCCAATGGGCCTTCCTGCTGCACACGTCCCATGCGCTGGCCGGCGGGTCAAAGTTGTAATCCGTCTTCACGTTGTTGGTGCAGTAATACCCGGCCTCGCGCAGATACTCGGGGAAGCACTTCACGTGCGCCGGCGGGAGATGGTTGCAGCGCATGTGGCACGTCCCGAGCGTGGTGGGATACATGCCCGAAATCAGGCACGACCGGCTGGGCGCGCATACGCCGCTGACCGAAAAGGCGTTTGTGTATCGCGCACCCTCCGTGGCCAGCCGGTCCAGGTGCGGCGTGCGGGCCTCCGGATCACCGTAACAGCCCAGGTGCGGACTGATGTCCTCGCACGTGATCCAGAGGATGTTCGGCCGACCAACACCCGGCGCCACATCGGCTCCCGACCGTCCGGACAGCGCTGCACCTATTAAAGTCCCACTCGTTACCTGCAAGAAATCCCTGCGTTTCATCGTTATCCTCCTCCTATTGCATCTGTTGGGCGGTGATTTCCGCGCCGATCGCCAGGAATTCCTCGCACATGGCGCCGATGGCCTCCTGGGTGTGGCCCGCTCTCGACTCCTCTACACCCTCAAACGAGTTTGAGGGTGCCACGCATGCATTATAGCCCAGCCCGATCCGTAATGCACCGCCTGCGCTTTCTCTTCGCATCTTCTTCGCGGCCATCTACTCGCCCGCACCGCAAATGCGCAGGAAAGATATGCCTCCGGCAAAAGACTCTGATGCGGTGCTCGACTTACCGTGACTAACACAAAATCGCCCATTGTCTCACAAAGCTTTCCTGGAGGGCCGGAGGCCGTGAAAGAGGACCTTGAACCGTTAGAAAGGCGCACGCAATCGGGGCGGCGCGCCGTGTCGTTCAGCCCGGCGTCGCTGGCGCATCTGAATCGCGACCGGAGCGCATGGTATGAAACGCCCGAAGAGATCGAAGCGGGGCTCGAGTGGGGGCGGCGCAAGGCGGAACTGCTGCGGTGGGTTCGCAGACAGATGGGCCGGCGCCTGACACTGCGCGAGCGCCGCTGCATCGAGTTATATTTCTTCCGCGACAAGAATTACCGCGAGGTGGCCAAGGCCACAGGTACCGGCCCGTCCTCGGCCTATCGGGCGACGGCGCGTGCCATCCGTAAGCTGCGCCGTGCGGCGGCAACAGACAAGGCGCTTGAGCGGATCAACAAAGCGCCGCAACGCTAGGTGCATGGATGTGGCATGCGGCGCGATGGCCGTGAGACACTTCAACGAGCTGCGTGTCCTGTTTAGGGCAAATGGCAGCGTCGCAGTCTGAACAGCGGGGGTGAAAGTGGCAGCCGGAAGGCGGGTCGATGGGGCTGGGGACATCACCGTGGAGGATGAGGCGGCGGCGCCTGGTTTCCGGGTCGGGCACGGGCACAGCCGAGAGCAGGGCCTTGGTATATGGGTGTATGGGGTTGAGAAAGACGTCCTTTACCGAGCCGATCTCGACGATCCGGCCCAGATACATCACCGCAACATCATCGGAAATGTGCCGGATGACGCTCAGGTCGTGTCCGATGAACAGGTAGGTAAGGCCGAGCTTGTCCTGGAGATTCTCGAGCAGGTTGAGGATTTGCGCCTGGATGGACACGTCCAGCGCTGAGACGGGTTCGTCTGCGACGATGAAGTCCGGTTCGACGGCGAGGGCGCGGGCGATGCCGATGCGCTGGCGTTGGCCGCCGCTGAACTCGTTGGGGTAGCGGTCGGCGGCATCCGGGGAGAGCCCAACGAGGTCAAGCAGTTCAACGACCCTCTCACGGCGTCGGCGCGCGCCGCCGCCGAAGCGCCGGCGCGCATGTGGAGGGGGCACGAGGTGGTGTACGGCAAGGGCTTCGGCCAGGACCGAGTACACGGTCATACGGGGATTCAGCGACCCGTAGGGGTCCTGGAAGATGGTCTGCATGCGTTTGCGGACCGGACGCAGACCACCCCGGTCCAGCGCCGTGATGTCGATGCCATCGAACAGGACGGACCCCGCGGTGGGCTCGATAATGCGGAGGATACAGCGGCCTGCGGTCGTTTTGCCGCTGCCGCTCTCGCCAACGAGGCTGAGCGACTTGCCCCGTTCAATGGCGAACGAGACGCCGTCGACGGCCCGCACCGCCCCCACGGCGCGCGAGAACACGCCCTTCCGCACCGGGAAGTGCTTGACCAGGTCCTTGACGACTAAGATGTCCCTGTGCATCGTTATCAGTTGTCAGCTTCCCGCCAGCTCGACCAGTTTGAACTGGATGGCGTATGGCGTCCCCTGCCGGTCGACTTCGAGCTGCACCACGTTGATCGAACACACGACCAGCGCCACCTTCTCGATGGCCTGGACAATCGAGTTGCGCCGCGTAGAGGTGACGTCATCCAGGGCGTCCCCATGCGCGACGCCCAGAAGCGCTACGAGCGCCATGACACAGGCCCCGCGCCGCCACCGAGACTTTGGCGCGCAGAGAGCTTTAGTCATGATGTGGTTGCTCATGTTGGAAACCTTTGCCGTTGCCGCACAGGCGCCGAGAAATGGCCCAGAACCGCCGCTACAACTTGTCTCCGGGTTGCACCTGGGCCGCCTCGTCAGGTGCTGCTGCCGTCGTTTCCGACTCCGGTTCGGGTACAGCTACGGTTGGTTCAGAGTGTGTGGTTTCGGGTGATTCGCTGGGCGTCTCAGACGGTTCCGGTGCTTCCTCGGGCTCTGGCTCTGGTTCGGGCTTCTTTAAGGATTCGCCCGAGGGCAGCATCGACTTCGCGTCGGTCGAGGCGATCAAGAACAACTGCTTCTTGCCCGCCAGTGTGGCTGGCCAAGCCCCGTCGTGTTCCGCGCCAAGGGTGATCGTATGGCTTCCACCGCCTTGAAGCGTCAGGCTGATGGTTGCGGTTGTCTCGCCCTCGAGCGCGGTCTTGCCGAACACGATTTCGGTCGCCTCCAGGTCGGCGAGCGCCGCGAGAATGCTGTCGCAGGCGCTGGAATCAGCCTCAAAACTCGTTCCCTCGATCACGAGGTTCCAGACGTCATCGTCCTTACGCTCGAGTAGGAATGTGTCCTCGTCGCGCCTGACCTGAACGCTCGAGATATCCTCCTCGTCAAAATCGAACAAGGTCCGGTCGTACAAATCGTTCGGCGCGACCAGGACCTGCTCGACATCCCGACGCGCCATCACCAGAGCGGTTTCTGCATCGTCGAGCCGTGCGTACACGCCGTCGATGTGCTTCGAGTCGGCGCCCAAAGCGATGGTATGGGACTGGCCGGTGGTGGTGGTGAAGGTGGTGGTGCGTCCGGGTGCGTCCAGGCCGGAGCCTTCGGGCGAGTCGGCATAGTCTTCCGCTTTCCACTTTGCCAGCGTTCGCGCGATGGTATCGAGCGTCGTGCTTAACACATCCAGGTCTGCGCTGGGTGCCGCCACCGTCCACTTATCGTCCTTTTTCACCAACACGGCCTTGCCTTCGGGCTGGTTCAGTTCTATGCGCTCGATGGAGGCCTTATCGAGGTCGAGCTTGGGCAGGTCAAACAAATCCCCGCCCTTCGGCCAGAGCTGGTTGAAGGTGTACTTGCTCAGTTTATACACGATGTCTTCCGGATCGTTGGCCACGCGCACATAGCCGTCCCCGCCCGGCTCCGGCCGGCCGCCTTCGATAACCACGTCTTCTGGATCATCCTCGAGTGACACCACGCACTTGAACCATGCGAGCTCGAGTCCCCATTCGGCCTTCTTGGTTGGGTCGACGATGTCGGTGGCCGTCAGCGAGTCGAGCTTGGCCAGCAGCGAATCCAGCCCGCTTTGCTTATGAGGTCCACCCAGGCCGCCTTTTGCCAGCACCCATTCATGCTCGACCTCAGGTTCTTCCTTCTCCTCGACCTCCTCGCCGGATTCGGCCTCTTCCTCCTCTCCTTCCGCCTGTTCTTCTTCGGGTTCCGGATGTTTTGGCTGCAACTCGAACACCAGCTCCTTGTCCGGCCAAGTCAGGGCGACCTTCTTGATTTTCTCCTTGTCGAAATCAAGGACCCGCTTGTCCAGCCAGATATCGGGCTCCGGGGTTTTATCGGTATCGTCGCCATAGAGCCCGGCCAATCGCCGCAGGTTGCTATCCTCGACGAACACGTCCGTTTTGTTATCCGCACGCATAAACACCGCCTTGTGTGCCGGAGACTTGCCGACCAGGACATGAAACGCGGGCGAATCGCTGTCTTTCCTATACCCGAGGACGTGAAACGCCAGCCCATCGGTCAGGTTGTACGATTCGAGGTCCGCGTCCGAACTCGCCGAGGACCGGAACTCGCCCTGCAACTCCACCACGGTGTCCAGACACTCCTCGATCTTGTCCTCTTTCACGGGTGCGTTGAAGTGGGATTCCACACGCCATTTGTCCGACTCAGCATCCCACGTCAAGATCACCTTCTCGTCCGGCTTCGTACCCACGTACAACTCGACTTTCGCGACATCCCCCTTCGTCAGGCCTTCAGGCAGCAACGCCACAAGACCCACCTGTTCCACAATCCCAGGCGACTCCTCTTTGACCTTCCTCACCATAACCAGAACGGCCAGTATCGCCAGGATGACGACAAGAGGTACCAAGTTCTTCGGCTTCATCTTCCGCCTCCAAAGAATTTAAGAAACAACGCGCCGCATAGGCGCAACCGATCAGTTGATTTCGATGGTCTTCGTGAGTTCGGTCACGTATTTTTGGACAGGATTCATCCATTACATCCTGTCAAAAGGTGTCTACTCCTTCATTCCTCGCCCACGGCATACTGCATCAGGTAGGCGTTTCGGGCGCGGCGCCGCAAGACGGCCGAGACGATGCCCGCCGCCGCGATAATCGTCGTGGCCAAGCCGTAATTGACGGCCTTCCAGAACGTCCGCGTGGCCGGCTTGGGTTTGCTGATGGCCCGGTCGATGGGCTTGCGGCTGCGCACATTCACCAGGTCGTCGCCCAGCGTCACCGCGTCCACGCAGTTCATGAACAGGTCCAGGTTGCCCGCCTGCAAGAAGTTCTTGCGAAACATCTCCGAACAGCCCAGTAGGATCAGCTTGCCCGGCCCGGGCGTGATGGGTTCCGCCTCGGGTTCCTCGGGTTTGGGCGGAGGCGGCGGCTGATTAGGCATCCGCGGCTCCTCGGGCCATTCGGGGCGCGGCTGATCCTTGAAGGCATCCGGGAACTGCCCGGTCACCATGGCCATGAGCGGATAGCGCTTTGTGCCGGCTGCCGGCTGCTCGAACGACTCGGCGGTCGGCTGCTGAGTACTTGGAATCGACCAGGCGTTGTCGCTCGTCCACATAAGTGGTTTCGCATCCAGGCTATGCTTCTTCAGTTTCTCCTCATCGAGCGTCAGCGGTGAGCCCCACAAGTAAAACACCGTGGACAAGCGGTTCGTGATGGACGTTTCGTGGTCCATCGAAGTATTGTTCACGAGGATGTGTATGGGCAAGTTGA
>Ga0315541_1002853_pt1 | contig 13831 bp, 15 predicted proteins | sample SalMarSW160190MG_FD_203095 | JGI IMG/M metagenome (GOLD analysis project Ga0315541, IMG submission 203095) | Salt marsh sediment microbial communities from the Plum Island Ecosystem LTER, Massachusetts, United States - Salt Marsh Sediment SW1601-190 ...
TAGTTGACTTCCCTACCCCGTTATCACCAGTTAAACAAGCCAAATCTATGCCTTGAAAACCCAAAGGTGGGACATTCTCCCCATAAGACATAAAATTATGCATTTGTAATTTAACTGGAATCATATAACACAAAGTTAAAAGTTGTTAACCACAAGCTAGTTTTTATTCTAAATTCTTGATTATTTCCTCTGCCTTTTCTTTTAGGATCTTGATCTTTTCTTTCCCCATCTTCTTGGCTTCAAAATACTTTCCTAAGGCATCTAAAGGGGTCATTTCTTCAGTGTAGTCAAATCCTTTTTTCTCTCGCTCTTCTTCTGTTTTTTCTTTACTAATCCTAGCTATGAAATAGGCTTGAGATAAGGCTTTTTTTATTTCTTTTTCCGATATTTGTTCAAGTAAATTTGCAGGTCCAGAAATGATTGTTCTAACTACTTTATTTTTAAGCTCATATTTTTGAATAACATCAAGAACTGTTTTATTAGGATCTATGCTTGTATTTTCCAAATCTACCTTTATGGTTAAAAATTTGCGGGAGGGTACGGATATAAATTTGAAAGAAGTTGAAAATGTAGAGTTAGGGATTTTATTAATCCCTACTTCTACAAAACCTTTACCCTCTTTTTCTTCCCCAAAATCAATTCTGTCTATAGAACCAGAGTAAATAACTGGCGGATTCTCATTTAAAATCTGGTATTTATGTATATGACCCAGAGCAGCATATTGCCACACACTTTTGGTTAAAGGGTACAAAGGAATAGCTATATCCTTGCTGATAGTTATTTTTTGTTCCGAACCAAATAAAGCACCAGCCACTGAAATATGTCCAAGAAAAACAGCAGGAATTTCGGGACTAGTTTGCTTTGTTAGATTTTCAATAATCTGTACAATTTTTGTGTTCAATAATTGGTATAACTCTTGTGCCGATTTTTTCTTTCGTTCTTCCAAATCTAATAACATTTGGGGAGTAAACCAAGGTAGAGTGGCGACCTGGATCTCTTGATTCTTTAGGGATATTTTGATCACTTCCGGTTTTCTTGACACATATACATTCTTAATTTCTAAAGCCTTAAATATATCTAAGGCGCTGGCTTTTCTTGTTATGCTCGGTAGATCATGGTTCCCTGGAATTAAAACTGTGGGTATGCCACCAGAGGCTAATTTATAAATTCTTTTAGAAAACTCTTTTACATAAGTAGGCGAAGGATCGCGACTCTTATAAGCGTCTCCAGCAAATAGAACTAAGTCAATTTTATTATTAAAAGCATAATCTATAGCAAAATCAAAACATTTAAGGAAGTCAAAAAGACGAGAATTCAGTCCTGTTTTAGGATCATATGTACCATAATTCTCCATTCCTAAATGAATGTCAGCTAGATGAAGAAGCCTGATTTTACGATGATTATTAGTGTTCATATCTATCTTGATTATAACTTTTCTGAGTATTAGAGTCAATTTCGGTTAAATAAAAAACAGACCAATAAAATCTGTAAATAATATTAAATATTAGATATTAGAAATTAATCAATTTAATATTCAATATCTAATATTTAATATTTACCGCTTCTGCCACTGTGGGGCGCGTCTTGCTCTCTTTAGTCCAAATTTCTTTTTTTCTTTCACTCTCGAATCTCTTGTTAAAAATCCAGCACTTCGTAGTGTTTTTTTTAATTTTTCATCAAACTTCAAGAGGGCTCTTGATATTCCAAGTCTTATGGCGTCTGCCTGACCCCGAGATCCGCCACCTTGAACTTTAACATATATGTCAAAATTCTTCGTATTCCCTGTCAATTTTAAAGGTTGCCATAATATTACTTGGAGGCTGAGTTCAGGAAGATATTTTTTAGCTTCTTTTCCATTAATTACAAAACTACTATTACCTTTATATAATCGTACTTGAGCCACTGCCTCTTTCCGCCGTCCAACAGCGTAATAATATTTTCCCTTGGGATAAGTTTCTTTAGTTTTAGTGTTTTCTTTTACTGCTTGAGGCATAAAATAATAATTAATAATTGATAAATAATTATTCTATTTGTCATTTAGACATTGGGTATTTCTTTGTCGCCTTTATAGATTTTAAGTCTTCTAAGTTGTTTTTTGCGTAATTTATTATCCGGGAGCATTCCGTATGTTGCTCTTTTTATAACTTCACGAGGATCCCTTTCAAGTAGCCTCTCGAGTGTTTCAGATTTAAGTCCTCCTGGATATCCAGAGTGCCTGAAATAGATTTTATTCTTTTTTTTATCCCCAGTTATTTTAATATCCTGAGCATTAACTATTGTTACAAAATCACCCATATCAAAATTAGGAGTAAAATTCACTTTATGTTTGCCTCTAAGAAGTGTAGCTATCTCGGTAGCGAGTCTTCCTAAAACCTTACCTTTTGCATCAATTAGATGGTGTTTGCGCTCTATATCTTTAATTTTAGGTATACTTGTTTTCATACACTATTATAATAACTTATACGAATTCAATTTGAACTATTTCTGCTTGATCCCCTAATCTTTTACCAATTTTAATAATCCGAGTATATCCTCCTTGTCTATCAATATATCTTTTAAATAAATCACGAGTTAAATGTTTATATGCCTCTTTGTTGTTAAGCGAAGCTCGAATTTGTCTGTTTTGAGAAGAATTATTTTTTTTAGCTTTGGTGATTAGTTTTTCTATTATCGGACGGATTTCTTTGGCTTTTTCTTTAGTCGTTTTTATTTTTTCATACTTAATCAAAGAACAAACAAGGCTTCTAATTAAAGCCTTCCTTGGTCCTTTTCTTCTTTTAAATTTCCGTCCTTTAATCTTATGCCGCATAGAAAAATAAATCCTAGAAATCTCAAATCGCAAAACTCAAATGGTAAAACTAAATGGTAAATCTAAAAACTAGTTAAACGAATCTAGAATCTAGAATTTAGAATCTGGAATTGCAAAGCTCTAGATTCAAGATTCTATGTTCTAAATTCAAAGCAGTTTTGAGTTTTAACATTTGAGATCAAATTATTGTTTTGATTATTGAGATTTTAGAGAAGCAATTATTATTCTTTAAGACTCAATCCTAATTTCTTTAGTTTCCTTGATATCTCCTTAACCCCTTTTTCTCCTAAGCCTTTGATCCCAAGGAGTTTTTCAGGTGTTATTTTGGTTAGTTTATTTATACTCTTAATATGTGTTTCATTTAAAGACTTTAAAGTTCTGGAAGATAATTTGAGATTTTCGAGAGAGACTTCTTTCTCCTTGGACTTTACTTTTTTCTCTTTTGTCTTTGCTGATTTTTTCTTTTCCTCCTTTGGTTTCTCCTCTTTTTCATAAAATAATTTAAAGTGATCTACTAAGATATGTGAAGCTATGTCTAGAGCTTTCTTTGCATCTATGGTTCCGTCTGTCTTGATATCCAAAATCAGCCTATCATAGTTTGTCTTTTTTCCTACCCGAACATTCTCAATTCTGAATGCCACTTTTCTTACAGGAGAATATAATGCATCAATAGCGATTATCCCGATTTCTTTTTTTTCTCTTTCTTCAGAGGATTCGTATCCTCGTCCTGATTTTGCAAATATTTCCATATCTAGTTTGGCTTTTGGAGACGTAAGGCTAGCTATATGAAGATTTGGATTCACAATTTCGACATCCGAAGAGACTTTTATATCTTTAGCCTTAACTTTCCTCTCTCCCTTAACGTTTAAAGTCATTTTAGTGGAGGAATTATATAATTTGAACCGCAATTGCTTGAGATTCAAAATAATTTCGATAACATCTTCCTTTACTCCTGGAATAGTGGAAAATTCATGTGTTGTACTAGGAATTTTAATAGCAGTCACTGCTGCGCCAGGAAGAGACGACAGGAGTACTCTTCTTAAAACATTACCTAAAGTTACGCCATATCCAGGAAAACATGGCTCAATAATAACTCGAGCTGAATTGTTCTTTCCTTCGGTTATTTTGATTTGAGTGGGAAGATTGACTACTTGTTGCATATGTTTTTATATAATTAAAGGAAAAAATTTATTTTAACGGTTAATTATCTAGAATAAAATTCTATGATTTTCGACCAATTAATGTCACTTTCTATATCTTTTTCATTTAGTGAATCTTCTACTTTCCCCTTCAAATTCTTTATATCTAGCGATAACCAGGGAGGAGTTTTTTGACTTTTTAATTTTTTGGCTATATCACGGAAAAAAATATTTTTTTTACTTTTTTCTTTAACTTCTATTACATCTCCCTTTTTTACTTGATGTGAAGGTAAATTGACCTTTCTGTTATTTATTAAGAAATGTCCATGTGAGATAAATTTTCTTGCTTGGTCACGAGAATAAGTAAATCCTAATCTAAAGATTACATTGTCTAAGCGACATTCTAGGAGACGAGACAGATTAGCAGTGGTCATCCCTTTCATTTTTTCAGCTTTTTTGTAATAATTTTTAAATTGCTTTTCTCTAAGCCCATAAACCATTTTTACTTTTTGTTTTTCTCTAAGTTCCTCTCCATATTCAGTAATACGTGTAGTTCTTCGACCATGAATTCCAGAGGGGTATTTTTTTTTAACCATTGGACATTTTTGTGTATAACAGCGTTCTCCTTTTAAAAAAAGTCTTTGTCCTTCCCTGCGACATATCTTGCATTTTGCATTAATATTTTTCATAAAATATCACGAATATAACGTGAATAATAGTTTTATAGTTTAATAGTTTCATGGCTCTATGTCCATTTAACTATTAAGCTATTAAGCTATCTAGCCATTTAACCCCGTAAAGTTGTTCACTTCGTTCACAACAACGGGGCACAGCAATAGAGCAATAGAATTCCTACACCCGTCTCACCTTTCTCGGTCGGCATCCATTATGAGGAATTGGCGTTACATCTTTAATTGATAAAACCTCAAGTCCTTGAGTATTTAAAGCCCTGATAGCTGAATCTTTCCCAGAACCAATTCCTCTAACAAATACATCTACTTGAGAAAGTCCTGTTTTCTTGGTCTTATCAACTACATCTTCTACTACCTTTTGGGCAGCATAAGGAGTAGCCTTTTTTGCTCCTTTGAATCCTAAAATTCCTGCTGTCGACCAAGCAACAACATCGCCATTTGGATCTGTAAGAGTAACAATCGTATTATTATAAGTAGCCTGGATATAAGCTCTTCCACGAGTCAATTTAGGATGTACTTTCTTTCCCTTTTTTATATTTTCTTGGGATTTTTTATCTTCTTTGGCTTTAACTTTTTCGTCTTTCTTGTCAGTTTTTTTCTGCTTTTTTTCTTCTGTTGTTTTGATATTCTTTTTCATGTTTTGTATGCCCCCTGAATTGGATTCAGGATTATATTATGTTTTTTCTGCTGTCTTCTTTTTGCCAGAACCTACTGTTTTTCTAACGTTTCCTTTTGCTGTTCTAGTATTAGTTTTTGTTCTCTGACCTCTTACGGGTAAATTTTTTATGTGTCTTATTCCTCTATAACATCCTATGTCTTTTAATCTTTTAATATTCATTGATTGTTCTCTTCTTAGAACCCCTTCTATCTTATGCCCAGATTCTAGAACATTACGAACCCTCTCTACCTCTTCCTCAGTTAAATCTTTAGCTAATTTCTGAGGTTCAATTTGTGTCTTTTCTAAAATTTTTCTACTCAAAGTACGACCTACCCCATAAATATAAGTTAAAGATGTAAGTATTTGTTTTTCTTGAGGAATGTTTACTCCCGCTATTCGTGGCATGTTTCTTCGCTTCGCTCAGTCAAATGCAAAGTTCAAAATGAAAAATGCAAAATTACTAAACGAAATATAGAATTTTTAACTTTTCACTTTTAATTTTTAATTTAGGTTGCCGAAGGCAGCCGCTTATCCTTGTCTCTGTTTATGTTTTGGATTTTCACAAATTACATAAACTCGACCTTTACGTCTAACAATTTTACATTTTTTACACATCTTTTTAACTGATGCTCGTACCTTCATGTGAGTTTCGCAAATTAATTTCTAATTGAGACGGATTATAAACAAGTATAATTTGTTCTCGATACCCCCTTTAATTTGAACAGAAAATATGAAGTTATAATCTTCTGATAATCCTTCCTCTCGATGAATCGTAAGGACCTTGTTCTACCATTACTTTATCACCTGGTATTATCTTTATAAAATTTAGTCTCATTCTTCCAGAAATATAGCAGAGAATAATTCGACCGTCATCTGTTTCTACCTTAAAAGTGGTATTAGGTAGGGCTTCTAAGATTTTGCCTTGAACTTCAATTTTCTTTTCTCCATTGGACATAAAATAAATAAGGGAATGCTTCTTGTGCGAAGCAGATCTCCTATTACTTTACAATATTATCAAAATTTCCAGGTAATGTCAAATTTATTCTAATCTTTTTTTCTAATTTGGGAATAGATTTAACCCAAAATGGCCAAAGAATTATTTGAGCATCATTTATCTCTACTTGACTATCCAAATAATCTTCTGCTTGTTTCAAGGACTTACCTATAACCTCTTCCTTCAGAGCATTAAGATCTACTTTATAAAAGAGGTCCCCTTTCACTTTAGCTTCAAATTGGAGAATATTTCTTTCTAGGTGAAGAAGTGGCTTTTGGAAGTCTAAATTGATGTGTTCTTCATCTAGTTTTTTGTCTTTAGGAATTTGTGAATTAATTAGGGCTATAATCAACTCGTTTGCCTTATTTTTGTTAAACTTTATGCTGCTTACCCTGATTTTGATCGTCAAATCAAAGTGAGGAACCTCGCCCCCTGCCTGGGTGCTAGAGACCACATTTAATGTTTGCTTTTTTATGGCCTGGTCAAATAGAGTATCTTCTTTTTCTATTTCTGACTTTAACTTTTTTAGTGCTTTATCATATAATTCTTTTGAGATGGATTTTTTTGCCTTGTCTATATCTTGTTCTGAAACTACGGTTATTTCCTTGGATGTTCCACCGTCCATTCGAGAACTACTCTCAGCGTAAATTTTGGAAGAGATGCCTGAAATACTAAATCTTGTAGGCCCAATATTATATTCTTCTCCTGCTTCACCGGCTATAGCTTCTGCTTGAACAGAGCCTGGTGTGATGTCTCCCTCTAGAATTTGAGCTCCCGGAACAGTCACCTGGTTTGTTAGAATGAAAGTTCTGCCTTGAGCTGATATCCCTGTTCCAGAAGCGATAACTTGGGGATCAGAGCTATATTCATTATAAATAGTAACTGTACCTCTTGCCTTTTCTCCGATTTTTTTAACCCCAGTGGCTGGAATATTTGTTTGGGTTTGTTCTAGTTCTTGCGAGACTACTTGGCCTGGGATTTCATTAATTCTTTCATTTATGCCTTGGACTTTGGTATTGGCAGTCATATTAAAACTTTCCAAGAGAGGCTCAGTTTTAGGTGTGATATGGATTTTTGCGCTAGGTAGAAGCAGAAATAATATAATTGCAAAGACGCCAATGCTTGTTGCTAGAAATAAGACAATTCTCTTAGCAACAGCCTTTGATAAAATAGGGACGTGGCGCGAAGATAAGGATGGTTTAGTAAGCGCAGCTTGTCTAGGTGACTCTAGTTCAGAAGGCTTTTTTTCTTTTTTGGGTAAAATTATTCTTCTTTTTTTAGTCTTTTGACCCTTCTCCTTCTCTATAACTTTTTTGATTACCTCTGGAGTTTTAGATGGCCTGGGCTCTTCTTTTATTTTCCTTTTACTTATGATTTTCTCCTCGGGTTTTACAATTTTCGCTTCGTGTGTTTTGGGCCTCTTTTGATGCGCTAGAAGCCCCACTTTTTGGGCTAAATTTTTACCTATAGGGTCAGTAGTAACTAAGCTAATCGTCTTTCCTAGAGATTCAGCCTCTTTTTTAAGCAATTTAAGATTAACAATGCTTTGAAGCAGAGATGCTCCTTTTGGTACAACTAAAATTATCTGGTCAGTTTGTGTCTGGCGAAGTTTATCAACTACATTAGTAATTTCAGCATCAATTTCTAGATAAATAGTCTTCATATCTAAATAGACAATTTATATTCTATATTGATATAACAATACAACAATAGAGCAATAGACTTTTAGGTCTGCACCATCTTGACCACTCTTCCTAGAATTCTTGAAAGTGTACTTTTTTCCCCAGCCAAATCTAAAGCCAAGTTTGCTAAAGCCATGGGAGTAATGTCTTGTGGATCAACAAGCAAACCGGTTTTGTCTCGGATGCTTAATATATCTTCTGGTAAAATATAACGAATTTTAGGTTGATGAGCAAAAGGTAATTTTTGTATCCATTTCTTACTTCCTAATGATTCTTCAATGCCAGGCAGAACTGATCCTCCACCACAGAGTAACATCTTTGAAGGTAAAAGTTCCAAGGAAGAAAATTCTGATAAACTAAGCTCTACCCCTGAAAGCCAAACTTCTAAATCCCCTTTTAAGAGATTTTTAATATTCCCTTCTAATCTTGGGCTAAGCATTTTATTGGCGTATTTAATTTTTGTTTCTTCTGCTTCAGTAAAACTAACTTCTAGTTCTTGAGATATCCTTTTTGTAAAAGCTCGACCACCAAGACCAAACATTCTCATTCCTTCCATTCCCCCATTTCTAACCACAGCAATATCGGTAGTTCCTCCTCCTATGTCCATAAAAATAGCTGAAAAATCTAAATTATCTTCAATCTCCATACATTTAGCTACAGCATAAGGCTCCGCTACAATAGAAAGTAAATCTAAATCTAAATCAGAAGCAATCGTTTCCAATGCTCCTAAATGGATAAGAGGAGCATAAGCATTAAAAATCCCAACTGAAACTTCTTTACCTTGAAATCCTAAAGGATTGCTTATTCTATATCCATCAATTCGTACATCGACTATAGCGGCATTAATTAATTTTACATCAATTTCTGGCTGCCCTGTTTCCCAAGAGAGTTGTTTCCTAATAGTATCAAATGCTTTCCATTGAACTTTATGAACTATATTTTGAAGTTCTGGCAGATCAATTTTTGATTTTGGATCAAGTCTTTCATAATGTACTGTAGTAGTTGATCCTTTAACTAATTCTCCAGCAATACCAATAATTACTTGATCTGGTCTGATTCCGCACATTTCTTCAGCTTTTGCAATTGCTCGAGAACATGATCTAACTACACCAGAGATATCTGTTACTGCTCCTGCTTGCATATCACCCATTCTCTGTCTTTGCCTTCCTACGCCTATAACCTCTCTTTTTCTTTCTTCTGGACCAGTCCCAAAAACAAGTGCTTTGATAAACTCAGTACCTATATCCAAAGACAAGGCATAGTTGCCTTGAAATTTACGCTTGAAAAGTTTAGAAAATAAGGACATAGAGTTTTTATTGGCTTATTCTTCCAACGTAGCTATTAACTATCTAATTGATAATTCAGTAATATAGCAATAGAACAATAGAACAATTACCTCTTTTTTCTCATCTCCCAGCTCATTCTTTTCGATTCTTCAACACCTCTTTGACCAAATGGGTCAATATTTCTCAGGTGAGCTGAATAGATTGAAAACATTTGCCAGAACGCTAAAAATTCACCAATATTCTCTTCATTAACTCTCTCAAGGTCAATAATTATAGCTGGGATATTTTTGTTGATAGCATTTTGCAAGGTTCCTTCTGCTTCGCATTCTAAGGCTTGATTCAGGCTTAAGTTATTTAACAGAACTAGTTTACCATCTCGAAGTTTAATATCTTTAAGATCATCTGGCGTATTTGTTTGACATTTGACATTTGACATTTGACATTTGACTTCCGCTAGTACCATATTCTTTCTTCCTTCAAAGAATCTTTGACTAGTGTGATGTTGACATTCTGGTGCGGGAAGAGCTAAAACTGTCAGTCCCTTTCTTTTTTTGCCAAAAGCTTCATGGAATAATTGCGTGATAAGTTCAGAAAATCCTTCAAGTTGTTTAGAATAAATAGGCATATAGATTTCAGTGTAACCTTTCTGCTCTAAAATCAGTAGAGATATAGCAGTAAGCAGAGCTAGATTTGTTGCTTCAGATTTTGTAAATTGTTTATATCCTTGTTGACCTCCTCGCCAGATTTTTTGAATATCTATTCCAGCAAGAGCTGCTGGCAAAAGTGACACTCCAGTGAGTCCGGTAAATCTTCCGCAGATTCCTGGATGTTCTAGCCAATCTAGATTTCTCTTCTTAACAATTTGGATCAAGGCCTCATTATTATTAGAGGTAATTACCAGCATAGGGTAATCAATAAATTGCAAAGTTGCTTCAATCACAGATACATTACTTCCAGAATGACTTGAAGGTATAACTAGTGTTTCGTCTTTAGAACAAACCTTCTTCAGATATGCAATGTATTCTGGATCTATAGTATCTAGGATTTCTAATTTCGAATTTCGAATTTCGAATTTCGATTCGTGTATTGCTCTGAGTGATGATACAGATCCCCCATTTCCAATAACAATAATATTTTTATATTTTGAGTATTTCTTTTTAAGTTCATCTATTTTCTTAAAATCTGGTTTATACAAAACAAAATCAGGCACATCTTTCTGTGTGATTTTATCCAAAAAAGGTTTTATTCTCTCAGGTTTTAGTTTACAAGTAGAATGTCCTAAATTTACATCAATTGGCATATTTAAATTATAACACAATTTAAAACATTTAACAGCCGATTAATAAATTAACAAAGAGTAATTTCCTAATTTCTTTTTAGCAATATAGCAATATAACAGTAGAACAATCGATTATTATTCCACTGTTGCCTTAATTCTCCTCACTCCAGCCGAGCTTGATTTCTCATTTTTAATTTTAAAGCGTCCAATTTCTCCAGTGTGGCTAACATGGGGACCAGCACAGATTTCTTTTGAATAATTACCTATAGAATAAACTTTGACAATTTTTGGATATTTTTCTTTAAAGAAAGCCAATGCTCCTGATTTTATAGCTCGTTCATAAGGTATTTCTTTCATAGTTACAGGAAGGTCCTCCTTGATTTTCTCATTAACGATTTCTTCTACTTTTTTCTTTTGAGATTCAGCTAATTTCTCTGGATGGGAGAAGTCAAAACGAAGTCTCTCTTGATTAATATCAGAACCCATTTGTTTGACATGCTTTCCTAATACGTCACGGAGAGCCTGCTGTAGAAGATGAGTAGCAGTATGTAATTTTTTACCCATTTCTCCAAACTCAACTGCTCCTCCACCAAATTTCTTCTCTGCTCCAGCACGGCTAATTTCTTGGTGTTTTTCCATCTCCTTTTCAAATTCTTTTTGGTCAAACTCGTAACCTCGATTTCTTAGTTGTTTAGGTGATAAGCCATACGTAGAATATAACTCAAAGGCTTCTCTGCCAGAAATTTTTTTTCTAATCTCTATTTTTATTTGCCTAAAACCCCTTTCCAAAGCTTTACTAAATTTTATCTCTTCATTTTTTATTGTTTCTAAAATGTCGTCTTGTTTCTCCTTTAACTCAGGATAAAATTCTTTGTAAGTGTCGATCACTATTTGCATTAGTTTGATTAGGAAACCTTGAGATAAATTTAGAGTTTTAGCTTGATCAATTGTCTTTCTCAAGACTCTTCTCAAAATATAACCTTCCTCGATATTAGAAGGTGTTATTCCATCAGCTGCCAAAAATACAGCTCCTCTTAAATGATCAGCTATTATTCTTTTTGCTTTTATACTATCTCCTGGAATTCCTTTTATAATTGGCTCAAATAAATCAGTTTCAAAAACACTAGATTTTTTTTGCGAAACCCAAGCTAATCTCTCAAGTCCCATTCCAGTATCAATATTTTTACTTGGCAAAGGACTTAGATTACCTTTCTCATCCATAAAGTACTCAGTAAAAACTAGATTCCAAAGTTCAATAAATCTACCACACTTACAATTAGGGATACATTTTTTGCCTAATTTGCAAGGTTTTCCGGTTATATCAAAGTGGATTTCAGAACATGGACCGCAAGGCCCTGTTTTCCCTGGCGGTCCCCACCAATTCTCAGATCTTGAAAACTCGTTAATTTTATCTTTGGAGACAAATTTCTGCCAGATTTTACAGGATTCATCATCATGTGGAATTTTGTCATCGCCAGAAAATATAGTTACCCAAAGTCTTTTTTCATCTATCCCCATCTCTTTAGTCAAAAATTCCCAAGCATATTCAATTACCTCTTCTTTAAAATAATCTCCAATAGAAAAGTTTCCCAGCATTTCAAAAAAAGTAAGATGAGATTTATCTCCTACCTCATCAATATCTGAGGTTCTAAAGCATTTTTGAATTGAAATAAGTCTTCTTATACCAAAATCTCTTTCTGAGTTTTTCTTGCCAACTAGATAAGGTTTTAATTGTTGAACTCCAGCTGTAGTTAAAAGAACAGTTGGATCACTAGAAATAAGAGAAGAACCAGAAATTTGTTTATGTTTCTTTTTTATAAAAAAACTAATAAATTTTTGACGGATTTGTTTAGAGATCATAAGTTTGGATATCAGGTATTAAGTGTCAGGTGTCAGATAACAGATGAGAGATGACATTCTAGGTATTATTATAAAGTATTTAGGTAAAATGGTCAAAAAGAAAAGAAGAGGCACTCGTGAAAAATGCCTCTTCAGACAACTGTTGTCTATTTACGTTTTTATCCCTCCTGATTTTTAATATTTTCCCCTTGTTGATTTTCTGTTTGCCATTTCCTCCACTCTTTTGTTACGTAAAAAATCGCAAAGCCTGTGAAAAACACACTACTTGGAATGGCAATAAGCGTGACCACTATTTTAGTTATTAGTGGCCAACTTGGACAGAAAATCCAAATGACGATCGGACATATGATTCCTGCACCTATACAACAGATACGTTTAACATAACCTTTAATATTCATCGCTCTTTCCTTTTCTACACTGATTCTTGACCCATTATGTATTTGAACCATTTCTTAAACGACATCCCCTTCCAAGATGATTGTCCTGGTGGAGAAAACTCTTCCGGAAAGATCTTGCTAGTGGCTATTATCTTTTTGATGACAGTCCTATTTTTCCCTTTGTTAAATGGGCACCTGTCCCAACTTGGAAGTTTTCCCTCAACTTCCATTCGGCAGGGACTGTAGGAGCTTAAAATTAAAGGACATTGATTTCCCTTCTGATCCATAAAAACTCCCATAGCTTCACTAAATCCATAAAACGGACACCTTGGTCTTGATTTTTTGAAAACAGGTTTGACATTCATTTCTTTTCTCCTCTCGTTTTTCTTTTTTAAACTTAAACTTTAAATTTGAACGTCTTAGCACACCATGTGCAGAAATCCCTATAGATAGGTGAATATCTTTCTTGGAAGTGAATTTCAAGCTGCTCCCGATAACTATCCCAGCGGCTTAGGATCACTTTTAATGGTTCTTTGAAGATATTACCTAAAGGTGAGAGATTAGGAAATGTGCTGTAACAGGGTAAGACATTTCCTTTTAGAGTAATGTAGGCTATCTTGATAGGCTCTTTCTCTCTTCGTATCGGACAATCTGTTTTCTCAACAAAGTCATAGAGTGTCCTCCACTTCTTCGCTCGACCAACTGGAGAAGTGGGATTTGCAGAAATTACTATAGTCTGAGAGGGTCCGGATGTGGCTCGAGAGAATGAAACCGGTGGCTCCCAGTGAGCGGTCTCGGCTAGAAGTTTGAATCTCTGGTCAGGTAAAAAACCTTGGTACTTCAAGACATGACTTAGTCTCTGTCCAGTCTCAAGATCATTATTCTTATCTATTGTAACCACCATCTTAATTCGGTTAGTCCATTGAAAGAGAATCGGTAAAGTGTGAAGTAATCTTTTGTCAATATCTTTCGAATAGAGGGCATAACTGGTAGTGATGTCTCCAAATCCTTTTTGGATAAACAGACTCAATAACCCTAACATCTGAATGGGAGTG
>Ga0315541_1002856_pt1 | contig 13823 bp, 10 predicted proteins | sample SalMarSW160190MG_FD_203095 | JGI IMG/M metagenome (GOLD analysis project Ga0315541, IMG submission 203095) | Salt marsh sediment microbial communities from the Plum Island Ecosystem LTER, Massachusetts, United States - Salt Marsh Sediment SW1601-190 ...
GGGTGTTCGCTTAGCCCGGTTATATGAAAATTTATGTCTTCCAGCTCATCGGAAAACTGATTTTTTGGAGTATCAGACTGAGAAGCCTCATATATTAAATCGGTTAATCTGTCTCTGCCCTTCTTAGTGTTTAGGTCGATAATATTTGCATTAAGGTTTAATTCAACAACTTTTATGCGTTGGCCTGTTTCGCCAGTTCCAGCATAGTTATCAGCGATACCCCAATCTCTTGTAAGATATAAAGAACCTTTTTGATTTGAAGAAACACTAAAATTGTCAATGTCTCCCTCTTGATATCTTGATCCGTGGAGGTAAATATTTTCTGGCAATTCCTGACCATATTTTATCCCTACATCTGCTATTGGTCTTGCAATAATTTTGTTAGGATCATTATATTTCCCACCCTCGGCCTTCGGGGTTACTGCAGTGGGTATTTCGGCCTTACCCCGTTCTTTTTCCACGGGTTCTACTTTAGCAGATTCAGCTTCCTCTTTCAACTCAGGATATTCTTTTTCCCATCGTTCAAAGTGTTCAGTTATGGCATAATCTTCTGGATATATCTTTTTAGAAAAAGTCTTGAAATCCTCCCAATTACCCGTCTTAGTCAAATCAAAATCTTTTTTATTATAAGTTTCGTTAAATTCCTTTTCCCATTGGTAGTCCCTCAACTCAGGATATTCTTTAAGTTGTTTTTCCTCTAATTTCGTCTCTGTTTTAATAAAGGCTTTTCCAGTATTAACGTCTGTAAAAACCCCTGTTTTTGTTGCCCCATAAGGTTTATCAATTCTTTTAGCTTCTTCTTTGGTAAATGTAATCCATCGGGATTTATCCTTTGTCATTGATCCGCTTAAAGTCATTCCATAATCACCAGCAGTATAATAGAATTTTACCCCCTCAGCCTCACGCTTTGGGGCTGTGGCTGCGACTTCTTCCTTCCCCTTCACTGCCTTCTCAAACTCTTCCGGCTTCTCTTTCGCCCTCAAAACCTCTCTCATAAATTGAGCATTAGTCGCCTGTCTTATCCCTTCGTCAAAATCGCCCTCGTCTTTGGCTCTCTTGGCCTTCTCATCATACTCCGTGGCCATAGCCTTAACCCTCTCAAGCTGTTCGGGTATGGCTACCTTCGAGAATTCAACAGCCTCTCTTGTAGAGGTAATTTCGGGGATTTCAACTGGCTTTTCTTCTTTTAGATACCCAATCGCTTTCAGTTTGTCCTCTACCTTATTGTTCCATGATCCTACCTTGCCTCTGCGCGTAACAAGGTGATCAACTTCTTGAGGGGTTAAGGTCTTTTTGGCAAGTAATTGCTTTAGACCAGGCATTTTAATTGGTTTGGGAATTATTTCTGAAGTAATAGGAAGATTCGATTCCCATCCCTGTTCTAATAGAGTCTTATCTTTAGTGAGATACCCAATCTGTTCAGTCTCTATTTTACTGAGCTTGTTTGTATCAACCTTTTCTCCTACAAGAATCTTACCAGCTAAATCTCTTAATTTAGGGCTTTTTAATGCTTTGGCTGTGAGTTCTTTTTTGCGCTCCCGTGACTTTGCCGTTGCCTTGACAGGGCTAACCATATCTTCAGGCGTGATTAATCCCTTGAGTTGATTTTTCTCATCCTGTGTTAATCCCCTAGCGCTTACTTTTTCACCCATTAAGGCTCTTGCGGCTAAATCCTGAACTTTGCTAGGTTCTGTCGGCAATATAGCGGGTTGTTGTTCTTGGGCCTTAGCTATTTGCTCAAATTTTTGCGCTACAACCTGTTTCAGATTTAATATCTTTTGGACTTCCGCTGTTCTTTCTTCCCCGGGTCCAGATATAACCGCTTTTGATACGGCTTGTTGTTTATATTCCTCAAGTATCTGGTCTATTCTATCCGCATATTCCGGGGCCTCGGTTTTCAGATTTATAACTTCTTCAGGTGTAGCTCGATCATTAAGGAGTTCGGTTCGGACTGTATTAAGGAAGTCTTCGGGTATGGTTTGTTTAATTTCTTCTTCCTCTTTTACCTCTGGAGCCAAACCGCCTACCATAGAACCACCGATACCCAATGTAACACCGCCAGTAAATCCCATTGCAGCTTGTAGTAAGGCTTGTTTTTGAAATTCCGGGGATGCCCATGTTTTTATTATATTTGATGTTATTTCGCTAACGGGTTTATCGTAATTCTTAGCATATTCATCGGCTATAACTTCTGTTCCGGCTTGACCGTATTCCTCTGCTCCTTCCCCAATCCCTGTTTCAAGCAAACCCCAGAGGATTTTCCCTAATTTTGTACTCATCCCGGCCTTCGTTACCATACCGGCAAAGGCGTTTCCTAGGCCTTTAAATGCAATCAAGTTGCCCATAAACTCAATAGGGGTTCCTAATAACGCATGAATGTCGCTTGCAACTTGAGCTTTGTTTTCTGTCACTCCTTCTTTTATAAGCTGGTCATATTTTGATCCTTTCATTTGGGCATAAATAGATGCCATTCCTACTTCTGGTGCAAGATACTGCATTGCCATGGGTACAGCAGACTGAGCAAGCCCAGTGAAAGATTGTTCAAAGAAAGATGGCATTCCCTTTTCAAACCCGGGTTCTCCGATTTCTGGGGCTATTTTAGACGGTATTCTCAGTTTTTCCGCTATTCCCCCTCGGGCAGCTTTAGGGAGAAAATAGTTCAAACCTCCTATGGGGGCAGGTTTTCTTTCTAGCATAGAGGCTATACCACTAGGGATATCCGTAGCTCCTTTAATTATCGCTTTACCAATATTTCTTTCTGCCCTTGCTAATTTTAATATAGGCGCTTCATCTTTCGGTGATGTTTTTTCTGCAGGAGACTCTTCATCCGCAAACAGATCAAGAAAGGTTGATCCTTTTTCGTCTGCGAATAAATCAATTGCCGGTTGTTTCGGCTGTATTTCATCTGCGAATAAATCAAGCATTTATTTTATGATAGCCCCCCGAATAAGACCTTTCATCTGTCTGTATTTTGCAATTACTTCTTCTCTGGTTTTTCCGTATTTCTCCATGTTGGCTTCAATATCGGCTTCTGTAAGTCCTTCCGGTAATGTGCCTATACCTCCCACCTTAGCCCTTAAACCCCCTTGGACTAAGGGAGTTTCTGTCGGTGATCGCCGACCAGCAGGGGTCCTTATTATCTTTCCTGTTTGTGGATCAACCTCTATTGTCTCGCCTGATTGTAAGGTCGCCTTTATTTGGGATGGAGTAGCCGCTTGTTCCGTGGCCGGTATTCTATTGACAGATTCATCGTAGCTTTGACTATATTTCTTCTTGAGTTCATCGGTTTGTATTTTCAATTGATTACGGATTGAATTTACTATATAATCTTGCGATCTCCCTGCAAATTGTTCTTCAAATCCGTAATTCATTATTATCTTGTTTCTGAGATCGAGATCTCCTTCATCTATTTTTTTGATGGTTTTTTCAGCATCCTTAATTTGAGAACCCATAATGCTTTTATCTAACTTTCCGGACTCGGTTAATTCATAATTACCCCTAGTAGTTAATTTCCCTTTTTCCATCCCAAGGGCGCCTGATTGTCTTAAATCCTGAATAATATCTTGTGATTGTTGCGCTCCTGCTGTTTCTGTCTCAATTTCCTCGGTCTCTGCCTCTCCCTTTTTAATTGTGGATCTAGCGCCTCGAAGGTTAAGCTGTCTTTCTTCCTCTGTTCTCGCTTCATCAAGACGTTTTTGGGCAAGGGCAATATTGCTCAATGCAATCCTATATCGATAATCGCTATAAGGTTCAATTCTTTGACCTTGAGGTCTTCGGTATCCTGAAGGGCCAACGGCAGAAGGTAGGTTGGTATTATAAGTTTCAACATTTCCGACGGTTTCATCGTATCTACGTTTATTTTCCGCGTCTTCAGCCGCCAATTGGGCTGCAACTAATTCTTCAATCTCTTTTTGTCTAACAGAATATGGCCTGTAATCTGTCATAATAATCTCCCTATGAATTCAAAAGCTCTAAGAGTTTATTCTTAAAACCACTTGCTATATCACGATATCCTTGACCGGCTAATCCGCCATGAAAATGACTTTCTGTTTCTCCATATCGCGATGCAAGGTTGGCTGATTTAAGCATGCCGGTTAAATCTATTACGTTCCCTTCACCAAAGGTGTTATCCATTGATGGTCTTTTATCACTCTCCCTCCCAAAAATACCCCTAAATCCAGGGCTAATTTCATAGCCTGATGATTCATATAAATCATCTAATATCTTATTTCTCTCTTTTTCGGAAAGCATGCCAGAATTAAGTAGGGTAATTTTTTTATTAAATTCCTGCTGTGAAAGTAAGTTTTGATATTCTTTCTCGGCCTGTTTAAGCTGCTCTTCTAATTTCTTTATATTATATGATCCCGCACCTATCCCAAGGGCTGCTGATGCCGCTGTTGTGGCATAATCCCCCCCTGTCATTCTCGTACTATACTGCGGGCTTGATAAAGTAAGTAAATTTTGTAATGCTATCGGTGTAGCCATTTTTCACTCCTCCCTGGATTCATTAACCAGTATATCGTTTTCATTTATTGAAGAAGCATCCTGCTCCTTGGAAGCCCCTCCTCATGTGCCTTCCTGAATATCTCTATACATAAGTCTGATTTCATCTGAGCTTATATATTGAGATTCATTTTCTAAGGTTGATACCCTGATATTCGTTGCTGAAAGCTGATATCTGAGAAAATTGTATCTATCGGCCCATACCCTTGTTATTAACTCACGATGGGCTAATGCCTTATGGGTAGAGGCTATTTCCGATTTAATGGATAGATTTTCACAGACCAACCATGCTGATCCTGTGAAAACACCGATAATCACAATAAGGATTATAAGAATCTTATAAATATGCTTTTCCATTACGGACAGCTCCAGTAATAAATTCTCATCCTCCATGGAGCTTGACGATTTCCACCTGAGCCTGCACAAGTCGCACAATCTGGACAATTACTTGCTGCAAAGGTATACTCCCAACCATCCTCACTACAAGTTCTTGTATAAGAGTAATCAGTAGGACAAGGTGCCCCTGACAAACTCTTAACACATTCTCTATGATAAATTCTATGATTGCCTATTATATAATAGCCATCACCGTCGTCTTCACATTGACAAGAGGCAATACTACAGGCTTGGCTAAAGGTATAACAGATTACCCACCGCCCTGCCGTATTCCTTATTTCTATCTCATCCGTAACCCCGCAATCATCCGTTACCGTGACAGTCGCATAAATATCGTAATCAGTTCCGCAGGTTCCCGAAGATGCCGGGGCGGTTAAGGTAACGGTTTCAAGGTCGTTTTCGGTCGTATTTTTATCTAAAGTATAACCCACTCCTGATACTGACCAACTATAAGGAGGACACGCCGTACCCCCTGAATCAACATAAAGGGTAATCGTGCCTTCAGGGGCTATTGTGAGGCTACTGGCATAAATAGTCGGTGTCGTGCCGATACATTCACAACCCGAACAGGGAGGATAAAGAAGGGTCTTATGTTGACATTGGACATCATACCACTGAATACCATTACCAATATCGTATCCATTCTTTCCTTGGACAGTAAGAACTGCCGTGGTTTTTTTACCAATATTTCCATAGAACTTTACAGGGATTACACCATAACTACCCCCCGGTAATATTTTCCCGGGTCCCTTCAATGAGATATTAGTGATAATATATGGGATAATTAACATCTGGATATTATAAACAGAAGTTAAGGGGCTTAATTCATTTGGACAATTAAACCCTCCCACAATCACAGGATAACTCCCAATAGAACACCCCGCAAACCAACCTAATCCATATTCAGCTTTAACCCTGGGATCAATCTCAATCCTTTCATCTCCTCCAAGAGAAGGCCAAACAATAAGCTCCATATCAAGAAAGGTTCCATTTCTCCAAGGATGTTTATCCTCAGAGGCTTTTCTGTAAGATGAAGAAGCATCCCTGGGGTTCCCCACATCATTTTCTTGGGTCTGTCTCATTGCATCTATAAAAGATGTTTCATCATTAATGCCTGGAAACCCGCCTAAATTCAAAGGGATCAGGAACAATAAAACCAGAAAAAATATTTTAATTAGTCGGTTCATGTATCTGCCTTAATGCCTCGATCGATTCCTTGTAATTCGGATTATAGTAAAGGCTTTTGTTGAGATCATATAAGGTTGCTTTCCGGTCCCTGATTGTCGCGTCTAAGAGGGCCTTAAAATACCAATAACTGTAAGGCGTGAGATCCCCGTTATGTGTAGCAATCACTTTGTTAGTAAGATTATTGGCCTCTATTCGTTTATTCGTATAGAAGTAAAAAAATGCCGCCTCGATTTGGTAATAGGAACTATCGGGGTCATATCGCAATGCCTTGACAAGATGCTTTTCGGCCTCGACTGTCGATGCGACCGTCTTAAATTTCATAAATTCAATCTCGCCTAGAAGTCTATCAATCCCCTGTGTCCATATAATGAAGACCAATATCAAGATTACTATGATTCGCATATTGCCCTCACCGAAAAGATATTTGCTTTCCGCAGTTATTAAACGGCAAGAATAATAATCTTTATGGCTTTCTCGTTTGGATATACCCACTCACCACCCCGAGGCTTAAAGAGAACATGAAGGCCGTTGTCATCACCCGGAAAGGGAAGAAGAAAAGGGCGCCTACCAGAACGGCTACAATCGAACACATGAAAGCAGATAAAATAACTTTTTTTACGGGATCAGCCTTTTTGAGATATGCAAACCCCGGCCGCATGACAAAGACGATAAACCATGCACATAAAAAAGCACCTACCAGTCCGCCGTCAACCAAGACCTCAAGATATTCATTATGTACTTCCCTTGATTTTGGTCCATCTATCAATAAAAAATCCTGTGAGAGATAGCCTTTATCCCTTTGCTCTATCCTTGCCTGAGCTTCATAAACCTGGTTCCTATATGACCATAACCCTGTACCAAATAAAGGGTTTTGCTTCCATACTTCGATAGCTGCCGGGAAATCTCCATAAATTCTGACCTTGAAAGAATCGAATTTGGTAAAGGTCCCTTTTGGTATGAAGTTTAAGAACACCATCCCCCAAACAATTAAGATAACCGCACCAAGAGAAATTGCTTTAAGGCTTACTTTCTTCCTATCCCATAAGAGCGAGATAAAGAGAGCTATGCCAATAAAAAACCCGATCCATGAAGACCGGGCCCTGGCAAGAATGAACATCCCAAATATCAGGAGAAAGGCCAAAGACGGTAAAATCTTCCACCTACCTTTCAATATAACAATAAGGCCTAGGGCAGAAAATAGAGGAAATAATAGATAAGTCCCTAGGTAATTTGAATTACCTATCGTCCCGATATACAGCCTGCTTTCCTTTTTAATCCATGGCATCAAGAGATAATGGTCGAAATACTGACACCAGGTTAATGCTGAGACAAGTACCCCGGTTATCAGAATAACCGCCATGAGCCGGATTACTGTTTTACTTTCAGTAAATGCTCTGGAAGTGATAAAGTACACCAAAAGGCATGAGACATTGAAAACAACCGCTACCTTCGTATAGTAAGGGTTTAAAGTGTAAAAGAGCGAAAACAGATTAAAGGCTATCAATAATTTTACCACCAAAGGTAAAGACTTCAATCTGTCAAGACCCATTATGGTCAAGATCGATGCCCCGATCATCATTAAGAGAAGTTTCGGGGTAAAAAAGGCATTTTCTATAATCTGAGGAAAAATGACTATCGGTATAAGGAAAGCCATTAAGTATAAGACTTTTCTCATAGAACCTCCTGGGTTTCTAAATTGTTATTCCCATGCCTCTCTAACTGGTTGTGTCTCTACTGTAAAACCGTACACCTCCATGGTCTCTTCAGCCGCAGATCCGGCATCAAACTTGAACGCCATGCTCTCAGCCTTGGTTCCCTGGAGATTTATCGCTTCCCCATTTTGAGACGTAAACCCATATCCTGAATTGACCATCGAAATTGTCGTCACTCCCGAAGGACTCAAGGCAGTTGTCTTTCCATCCGGGAACATAGAAATAGCTATCTCACCAGATAATTGAGCTTTTGCCTTAACAGATAAACGTCTGAAAACAGAGGATAAAGTCAATTTTCCGTATGGATTGAAATCGCTCGTAATCAGATAAGACTCGATAGGGTTTCCCCAATCACTTGTGCCGGTTCCGGTCTTGAAAACAAATCCCGTATAATCGCCGGCATAGGCATATCGGGCATTATCCGAACCTATCAAGGAAATCCCGCAGGACATAGGCAAGTATCTTTTATGGAGATCATACCATTCGCCCGAGAGGTAATTATAAATCAGTTCATAATTACAGGTCGTTTGGATTCCAGAAACATGAATAGGAACAGCAAAATGAATAGTTCTCTCATTGTATTCTTGCCAGGCATAGGAAATATGAGCATAAGAGGGTTCTATATAATATGTTGAGTTAAGATTCCAATAATCGGATACTTCCTGGCTGATATTGATCACCGTCTGACCATCGGTTAAATAAACCCCATCATGGGCCATAAATATAACGGCATGGACGGTTCTATTCTGATTAAATAATTTTACCGAATCTTCAATCAATAATAGGGTATGAGGTGCGACAACGCCTATATTGGATGTCAACCGGAGTTCATCAAATTTGGTCGGGATTTTACCTTCATAAATGAAAAGGCTTGGAGGGTTCTTGGTACTGACAATCCCGTAAGAATAAAGCTGGATGAAAGCATTTACTTCACCAGGCCCAAATATCCCGCCCGTCATTCCGGCATCGATGCCTTGAGTTATCCATGCCTTGCCTTCAGCAGTATAGTCCAATCCATTCTCGTAGAACTTGCCGGGCCAAAAAACAGCACGGCCATTATAAGACGCTACCCCGTCATATTTCTTTAAAATGGTATTAGGCTTGTAGGCCCCTGATATTTCCGTTATACCTAGTTCATCTTCGTCTGCGTCTGTATCGGCAAAGGCACTTGACCAGATAATCTTATACCAATACATTTGAATCGGATTGCCGCCGAAATTCCTCTCATTCTCGCTGATATTATCCCCATCCCATTGAATAATGCCATCTCTTGTAAGGGAAAACCCGCCTTGTGTGCTTGAATCATCGAGGCTTCCGACTGTGGTAAAATCAGGTGTCGCGGAGTTCCAGTAATAAGTTGTAGGAGTATTGGCAACCGTATCATTGTTTGTATCGGATGTTATTTGAATATAAATAGCCGTAACAGGTTGGACAAAACCGACATAAATAGTCGTAAATCCATCCATCAGGACATATGAATACTCTGATCCGTCCGTGACTTCATAGGTAAAATCTTCATAGGTCGTAGTTCCGGACACGAAGCATCCTGTGGCCGGCATCCACATACTATCCCATAAAGGAGTTAGTTTTTGTGCATCCCCATCAACCCTGACCTGATAAAGCCTGATCCCGGCGGTCAATGCAGCGGAGGTCCCTATCCGATAGATAAAGCCTTGAATATTAGAATTGGGTAAAATATAGGATTCATCGTTAGCTGAATAGGTCCATGTCAGGGCCCCGCTTTTAGCAAAGGCTTTGCCAGAAGTTGTTACTCCATCATCATCAAGACTTTCAACAGCAGCCCAATCTCCTGCTTGTCTGGTATAAACAGTCGCATCCGCTGTTTCATCATTTACATAGGTTGAAGCAAAGCTAAGATAGATAGTGTCAAGTCTTCTGTGGGATATGACATAAACATAATCTGTGGTTCCGCTAATAAATGTCACATAATCGGTAGTATCAGCATTCCTGGTCTCACTCCACGCGTTTTGATAATACTCTCCGGTTACATTTCGGTCTATTAAAACACCATCGGCATACGAGATCCCTGCAAAAATAAAGGGGTAACTGCCATCAGCCGCAAATACGACATCATTTCCCACCGTGGCAGAAAAGGCCGTCCCTGAGCTTGCTGTAAGGCTATAAATAGATGATCCGAAGGTAGCCCCGGCTGTCGGTGGAATATTGGTCGCAGAATAAATGGCATCGTTGAATTGAGCGAAAAGATATTGAGTATTGGAGTCTTTATTGTAATAATTATGGAGACTTTTAACCTCATGGGCCCCGAGAGTTGTCGTATTATGCTTGGTTGTCCCTGCCCTTGTCTTCCACCCTGGTGCTCCAGGAGAAGGCCGAACCATATTTAAAAGTTCTTGGACACTTCCGGGTTCCATAGAAAGATAGGGTGCAGTTCTATTAAGGGAGCCCGCCAAGGGATAGCTTATAAAATTACTTTCTTCTTGAGCGTCTTGTTGAGCATAAGAAGGACAAACTAATATCAATGAAAGTATAAATATATATTTGAGGATTTTTTTGATCATTTCGGTTCCCAATAAATACAACCAAATTCAGCTGGAAGTTGATAAAAAATGTAAACCCCCTTTTTTGCGTAAACCTATATAAAAGGGTGTTTACATACCTTATGGTCTCCACAATAATTTAATAGTCGGGTCTCTAAATTGTTTACTGCCCTAATTTCGGCCCGTCCCCTCTCCTGACTACATTTGAAGTGTAATTAGCTATTCTTGCTTGGAATAGCTCCATAAATTTATCTCCTAAAATGCTTTTGTTGTCTTTGTAGTAGGCTTTTGCTTTCACATAATCCACTATGGCAGGGTCAAAATAGGCAGGGGTCTCGATGGGGCTCGTGGTTGCTGTTACACCGGAGGGCATTGGGATATAATAGACATGAAGGGTAGTCCCGGCTTGAGTAGAATCAGGGATCGGCCAGACAATAATACTGTCATTCCAGAGAGTGTATATCTTTGGTCGGCCTTTCTCGTTCTCATGCCCTATATCTTTTATATCGGCCTTCGCTAAAGAGAATATCCTTTGCGGGCTTGTCGTGTCACCATTGTCATGGATGATCGATTCAATATCAAGGTATGAAACAGCAAAGGCATAATCATAATCATTAGCGACTAATAACACGTCGCTTACAGTAGTTTCAAGACATCTTGCCAGGTTGTTTATTTCTGTAATGGCTTCGTCTATCCATGTTGTAAATTCAGTATCAGCCCAAAAAGAAGCCGTGGCTTCATTCAGGTCGGCCCGGACAATGGTAATAAGAGTCGCGGCCGTGCTACTGGAAGTGTCAATGGTGCCTGAGAAAACAGGAATAGATAGACATAAAAACAGGCAAATAGATATTATTTGAAGGAGTTTTTTCATTTTACGCCCTCATCCCCATATTACCGGATCCACCCAACATTTTCCGGTTAAGATCAATTATTTTCCTTTCTTCTTCTAAAACCTTCGCAGTCCATATCTGCGCGTGCATGATCTCGATCTTGGTATTATCTCCGCCATCCTTAGTCGTTCGGCGCATCTTCTCGGCGTTCCCGGAAAGGTTAGCCAGAGCCCGATGCCATATAAAGTCATGTGTCTCAGGCGGATGAGGCGGATAAACGGCGGTAGTGAATGTCGCCAAATCAGGATAAGACTTTTCAAACTGGACCCCGATATTATATCTTTGGCCTACTGGCGGAAACATAATAAAATGCTCTGTGCCGGATTGTATCGGGCTCGAATAGTTAAGTCTCACATATCTCGCGTGTCTTGGCCGCCCCTCGGATTGCCAATATCTTGCATCATTAAACTGAGATTCTTCAGTGAAATATTCAACGGGATATAAATCAAACATAACCCCGAATACCCTACCAATCTTCCACCTATAATCCGCTGTTGATTCAAGGGTTGAAGTAGGTTCAATCGTGGCATGAGGCAGTTTTATACCGACATGATATATTGTTCCGCCAGAATTATATTCTTCATAGCTTGACGTATCTATGGTAAGTTGATCGTTAAGTTGTTTCAGGCTTAAATCATCTGCTTCCGTAATACTTGCATAAGAGACCGTCCCAGAAAATCCCGTTCCCTGGAATTTCAAAACCCCTGTGCCTGTGGTCGTGATATATTGAGTATGAGTCCCATTGACTGTAACGGCATCCCCGTCAACCCCGCCATATTGAGGCGTAATGCTTCCGACTGTAACTCCTGTTAAGGTAAAGATTACCTCATATTTCTTCCCCGCTGTGGCGGTCTCGACCTTTGCTTCCAGATCGGCATCAGAGGTAACAGCAGCATTTAATGTCCAGCCAGATCCAGAAGTCCAATGAGTAGCCGTGGCCGCGAAACTTCCGTCTGTTACCTTTTCCTCCATATAGACCCGGAAAATACGGTTGTTGAGTCTTTTCATACCCCCACTACCATTAATCATCACCAGGTCGTCATTCTCGAACCCATGGCCTTCTATATTGGAATTAGCAGAAGTGGCGGTAATTACCCCAGGATTTGCCTGTGTGATAGCGGAGATAGCGGCATAAGGCCGAGTAAACAATTCGTCATACCGATCCCTGAGCCATGCAAGAGGCGCACCCATTTGATCAACCATCCGGATCTCCCTTTCTGCTGAGATAAGGGCATCCTGGATAAGATCATCAAGGGCTTCTACGGTAGGATCTTTGAGGATAAACCTCTTGCATTTATTGACTAAACCTAAGTTGGTGATTTCGGAAGCCATTTACTATATTCTCTCCTCAAATTCCCGTTTCTCCCTTGTGATCCGGTCGCCATCGGCTCTCATTTTGATGTATTCAGCTTTTGTGGCCTGGCGCATAGTCGTGTAAGGGAAAAACTTCACATGAGATGTAATTTTACGAGGTTGGCCGGGTTCTTGTTTATAAGTAGGGAACTCGCCGTGATCCGCACATTCAAGAAAGCGCCCCGGAAGAATAACCGGCTTGTTACGGATTATAGAAAGGCACTCCCCATTAACGGTCAAAGTCACATCGGTCTGATCATTGGGATTGCTTTTAGCCGAAAAGATGACTTCCCAAAAGCCTTCTTCGCCGTTTATCATATAGTTATTCGATTTAGGATCAACCCGTTCAATTTTTGGATCAGCATAAACCTTTTGGCTAGTTACGGGTTGCCAATAGGATATTCCTATTACCTTTTTCCATTTATCATCAAAGGCATTCCTGACTTCTCGGGAAGCAGTATTAATCTTACCCCTATTTTCCTTCTCATATTCAATAAGATTCGTTTGGGTTAAAGACTTAAATTCATTAATAAATTTTTCTTGCTGTTCTTGAGAATCTGGTTCCTTAGACATTCTAATCCCTCCAAAGATTTAAAGATCCTCAAAGGGATTCGTTGGTTATTGTATATCGGGCTTACACTTACCCGTGTTAATTATCGTATGTCCCTGCCTCAAAATACGCCAGTTCAGTGGTCGCGGTAAACAGGGTAGCGGTTGAATCAATCCAGAATCCAGCGGGCATAATCTTTTTTGCCGTCGCTACCTTCATGCTCACCTTATTCGATATTTTCTGAATCTGGCCGGAAACTACGCCGGTTTCATTCAGGGTCACTTCTGTGGCCGTTTCACCGTTTGAGGTTAATGCCTGAACACTATACCGCTTGCCATCAATCCAGATGAATGATCCTGCGCCGACATATGTGGTGTTACATTCTGAATTCCAGTGGCCGGTATACGCTGAATCAAGCGTCCACTGAGTCAGGTCTGAATATGTCAATGGATCGGCATTCGCAGCCTTGGAATAATCCAGGCTATCCCAGATACGGCAATTTCCGGCTGAGGCCTGCGCTGCTGTAACAGCATCACCACCACGATATATTTGTATCCCTATATCTACTGTGTTCGGTGTGATAGCGCCATCGTCATCTATTTCAATACCGCCTGCAACTGCCAAAATCCGTGACATATGAACATTCCACTCCATGAGCGCTTCATTTGCGTTCGGATCAACAACCTTGACATAATCCGGAATAAAGCCAATA
>Ga0315541_1002859_pt1 | contig 13811 bp, 10 predicted proteins | sample SalMarSW160190MG_FD_203095 | JGI IMG/M metagenome (GOLD analysis project Ga0315541, IMG submission 203095) | Salt marsh sediment microbial communities from the Plum Island Ecosystem LTER, Massachusetts, United States - Salt Marsh Sediment SW1601-190 ...
CTAACCTGCTGCATAAAGCCCCTGGTTTGCTGGGTTCTGGCCTCGGCAGCATCAGCTTTATCTTTGTTTCCCTGGGACACAATTCGCTCCTTTCACTCTTTGGTCAGTCTACTACCTCTCAGGAGCTCATGCCACCCCGTCTAAAGTGTACGGTTTTAGTGGCCCTGTTTGTGTCCCATTATCGCTGACGTTCTACATTGACAATTCGTATGAGGTAGAATATATTAAATTGATTAGAAGTAAATATTCTGTTTGACAATTCATCTCAGAATATGTTAAATCTTGTCCTGTGGCATGGAGCACCGTGGGAAAACCATAAATTAATTGAAGAGGAGGGATTGATAATAAGCAATAGTAGAAGAACAAGTACCAGTACCAGCCCAATATCTTCGAGGAGGGAAAAATGAAAAGGATATTTCTAATCCCGTTAATTGTGATACTTGCCCTTAGCATGGTTCTTGGCAGCTGTGCCGAGCCAGAGCCAGAACCAAGCCCGGCGCCAGCACCAGCACCGGCACCGGCACCGGAACCAGCACCGGCACCAGAACCAGCACCGGCACCGGAACCAGCACCAGCACCAGCACCGGCACCGGAACCAGCAGGTCCAACCGGCACATTGCGTGCTTGCGTTTCTGCCTGGATAGAAACTACCGACCCGAACCTTCTGACAGATTTTGAGTTCCTGTTTTGGGAACACCTGATAGGTATCGATGAGGATGGTAACTTCATCGGAGAGCTGGCCGAGGACTGGTCGGTAAGCGATGACGGGCTGATCTGGACATTTAATATCCGGCATGGCGTAACGTTCCACAATGGCGACCCGCTTACCTCCGCTGATGTCAAATTCAGTATCGAGCGCGTCCAGGTAGAAGGCTCGAGTTCACCGTGGAAAGGCGAATATAGCGAAATCATCGACCGTGTCGAGTGCCCGGATGATTACACGGTGAAAATCTATTGTACAAAGGTCAACTACACGTTCTATACCTCTATCTGGGGTTGCACTATCGTTCCCAAGAACTATATTGAGGAAGTTGGGGATGATTATTTCAGAGAGCATCCCATCGGAACAGCTCCCTGGAAGTTTGTCAAACTCACCCCGGGTGTGAGCATCGAATGTGAGGCAGTACCGGACCACTGGCGCATCACACCGGAATGGAAAAACCTGATAATCGAGCTGATTCCCGAGTCCAGTACCGCTTTAGCCAAGCTCAGGAACGGAGAGACTGATATTGTCGCCGTCAATATGGATGAGGCCCTTGAGGTACGGGATGAAGGTTACGAACTGCGAGTAATGGGACGCCCTACCCAGCCGGTAATACCCATGCTGGGTGCCTGGGCTACTGATGGGCCAATATCCAGCCCAGTTGTTCGCAAGGCTCTGTCGCTGGCGATAAACCGCCAAGAGATTGCTGATGAATTCTTCAATGGTCTTGCCGAACCGGGAGGCGTTCTCTGGACGGCACCATCCAGCTGGGGATTTGACCCGGCCTGGGAAGACGAATATTTTGAATACAATCCAGATAAAGCCAAGGAGCGGCTTCAGGCGGCGGGATACCCGGACGCCTTCGCGGACCCGGTGATTAAGATATTCTCTCACACTATGGGTGGTGCCTGGCTTCCCGATTTAAATATGATCATCTCGAGTTACTGGAATGCCGTGGGCGTCCAGACCGAAGTGGTGAACATAGAAGGAGGAGAACTAAGGTCGGGAATGTATGGAGCGTCTGACACTACACTCTACGGCGGTGCCTGTATCTGGAATATGCCAACCATGCAGGTCAGCATCCCGTTCATTTTCAGCGCCATGCATTCGCAAGGCAACTGGCAACTGCTACATGACTCGACCTGGGATGCCCTCTGGGCAAGTATCACCACGTCTCCGGACCAGGAAACTCAGATAGAGAGTTTTAGGCAAACCGAAAAATATTTCCTCGACGAGTACATTTGCCCCGGCATTGTGAAACTGTACCAAAATTATGCTGTGAGTGATGAAGTCGGCGAATGGACACTGAGCTTCCAGTACAACATTTACGGCGGTTTTGCCGGCATCAAGAAAAGATAAGTCGAGTTAGAAGCAGTTTTAGCTGTAAAAGTTTTGTCCGTTAACGGTAATATATACCGAAAAGGAACAGTGATGGTTACCGGCAACCGGGAAAGCTGCTTGAGTCTCTGGAGTGGCTACGGCCAGGGTAGAATATCTGGTCGTAGCTAACCCCAGACCGGGCGCCGGTATCATCGTGTAATACGCATTGTCAAGGGGTAGAGCTAGCTGGCACCTCTAATATATGCAGCCCCGACCAGGGTAACCCCTGGCGAAATGGACTGCCTGAAAGATAATATGCAAGTATCTCCGATACATCGGCGTACTTGAAGATACGGATGGTTGCTGCTGTCAGTAGGCCAGTGCCGTGGACCATGGACTAAATCTTGGCCATGATCGCTGGTATCAACCAAAACGATAAGATTGAAAATATGCGAGTGATACCCCAGCATGCTAAAGAGAATGGCGTATATGCGTAGCTGCATGTAAGGGACGAGATGGCGCGTTTTATAATATTACGCATATTTCAGACGCTAATAACCCTCATCGTTATCTCGATGGTGGTCTTTGCCTTGGCTCGAGCCAGTGGTGATCCGGTTATGCTGATGGCACCAGCCCAGGCCTCACTGGCAGATATCGAAGAGTTGAGACAGTACCTGGGGTTGGACAAGTCACTGCCCGAACAGTACTGGGTTTTTCTGAATAACGTGGCCAAAGGCGATTTCGGAGAATCAATCCGTACCAGGAGACCTGTTGCCACAATAATCGGAGAAAGGTTGCCGTATACGATCCAACTGGGCTTGCCGGCCATTTTCATAGGGATATTTGTGTCTCTCATCCTGGGTGTTACGGCATCCTGCAATCGTGGCACGTGGATTGACAGTCTGGTAAAATTTATAGCTATTCTGGGACAGGCTTTACCGAGTTTCTGGCTGGCCATCGTGGCCATCCAGATTTTCGCCGTATCGTTTAAATGGCTGCCCACCAGCGGTACCGGCGGCCCCGATCATTTTATCCTGCCGGTTTTAACGATGTCATTTTTCATGCTGCCAATAATGACGAGATTGATACGGTCCAGCATGCTGGAAGTCCTGGACAGTGAGTATGTTAAGCTGGCCCGGATAAAGGGTCTTTCGGAGAGGATGGTAATCTGGAAGCATGCGCTGAGAAACGCAATAATACCGCTGCTGACAGCGGCCGGCATCACGTTTGCCACGATTGTCACCGGCGCGGTAATAATCGAAACAGTATTCGCCTGGCCGGGAATCGGACGGCTAATAGCCGAGGCCGTGGTAGGTCGCGATTTTCCCGTGACCCAGGCAGTGGTATTGCTTGTAGCTGTCATGGTACTCGGGGTGAACCTCGTAGTGGACATTTTATACGCGTATGTCGACCCACGTATCAGGTATTAGTCTGTAGTTCCAGAGAGGTATGGAAAGAGTGAGTTTCTGGAAAAAGATTAAAAAAACATGGAATTTCTCGCGCAGGCTGCCGGTTATTCCAATTGTTATAATGTTAGTCCTGGTAGTGGCCGCGATATTCGCCGACCTATCATGGCTTGGCCTTCCTGATATCCGCCTCGCGCCATATGAAGCTAACGAGATGTCACTCGGCGATAGGCTGACACCCCCGTTCTTTATGCCTGGAGGCAGCACCGAACATATCCTGGGAACGGATAATATCGGACGTGATATCCTCAGCCGCCTGATCTACGGGGCCAGGGTTTCACTGAGTGTCTCGCTACTGGTTATATTAATCGCCAGCGTCATAGGTACGGTTTTAGGCATGTCGGCGGGATACGCCAGGGGGCGTACAGATTCCTTTATCATGAGGGTAACCGACGCCGCTATGGCATTTCCCGCACTCCTGATTGCTTTGCTTCTCGCCGTCAGCCTCGGCCCGAGTTTCAAAACTGTTGTACTGGCATTGGCGGCGCTTAGCTGGGCTCCCTATGCCCGTATGATGCGGGGAGAAGTTATAAAAATCCGCGAAGACGACTTCATCGCGCAGGCACGAATCAACGGAGCTTCTCCGGCTAGAATACTGATAAAGCATGTCTTTCCCAATGTGGCCAACACACTTGTAGTACTGATGACGATGAGTGTGGGACTGGTGATTCTAATAGAGGCCTCCTTGAGCTTTCTTGGCGCCGGTGTTCCGGCCACGACACCGACATGGGGCTCGATGGCATCCGAAGGCAGGGATAAAATCGCTAAAGGTTGGTGGATCTCTCTATTCCCCAGCCTGGCTATTGGCCTGGTGGTATTGTCCTGTAACTTCCTGGGTGATTGGATTCGAGATAAAATGGATCCAAGATTGAGACAGCTGTAAGCAGAGTAAATTAATAACCTGCGATATTGTGACTTCCCTTCACGTTAATTATAAGCCTGATTGATGGCCTGGATTCCAGTATAATTGCTTTCACAAACCAGATTCTTCTATACTTCAGATGATGGATGAACCAGAGAACCCGGCAGATAACTCCCCGACCGGCTTAAAACCGCTCCCTGTCGAGATTGTTAGTCGACCCGCTGAACTTAATGCCGCTGTTCGTGAGATGGTCGACTCACCAGCCATCGCCCTTGATACAGAATCCAACAGCTTTCAGCGTTATCCTGAGCAACTCTGCCTTATTCAGATCGCTTCTCGTCAGATTGTTACGCAATGAGCTTTTGGTGAGTATGGGAGTGGGAACGATACTGAAAAAGTTCTTGATTTTGACCTGCACGACCTACTATTCAGGACTCGAACCGCAAAACATCCAAGCTCTCCGGTAGACTATATCTATAGTCTTTCGCGGAATCCGCTTAGACCCAGAGAATTCTTCAAAGGTAACAAAATACTTGATTGTTACTCTAGCTAACAATATGGACTTCGTTGAATAAGGCCTACTTTTTGTAGTCCTTCAGGAGACTCCCTTGTCAGTTCAAATTTGAGATATCATGGAATAATGAAAATCCACGTTTATTACGGTTATTCCCTAGCAAACCTTGACATATTGGTAAACATCCGCTAGAATCCACCGAGATGCGTAAGAACAAGTTTTATGGTGTTTGGTGATTAATGGAGTGAGTAAACATCACATATGCAAGGTATATCATAGCAGCTACCCCCCCCAATTTTGTTTCTTAGTCTTTACTCCGATTGGTTAATTGTTTCCAGTGATCCACATTCATAGAGTTTTCTTAAATATTAGCTGCGCATAAAGGAGCCGGTTTATGTCTTCAGTGATAACAGAGAAAGGGATAATATGTTGCCAAAACCTGTGGAAAGTATTCGGACCTGATCCTGACAGTATGCTAGACAACTGTAAAAATGGCGGGAATAAGCAACAGATTCTCGAAGAAACCGGACATGTTATAGCCGTAAAAGATGTCTCTTTCAATGTATATGAAAATGAGATATTTGTCATTATGGGATTATCCGGAAGCGGCAAATCAACGCTTGTCCGCTGCCTTAATCGACTGGTTGAACCAACTCGAGGCAAAGTGCTGGTCGGCGGGATTGACATAGAAGAATTGAATCACACTGAGCTTAGAGATCTGCGTCGCCATAAGATGAGTATGGTATTCCAGGGCTTCGGTCTGCTGCCTCATCTCTCTGTGCTGGACAATATTGCTCTCGGCTTACAATTCAGGCACGAGGAAAAGAAATTAAGACGAGAAAAGGCTATGCAGGTTTTGGATGTTGTCGGATTGAAGGGATGGGAAAAGAATCACATATATGAGCTAAGTGGCGGAATGCAACAGCGGGTTGGTTTAGCCCGGGCCTTAGCTGTAGAATCTGATATTATCCTTATGGATGAACCATTCAGTGCTCTGGATCCCCTTATCCGGCGCCAGATGCAAGATGAGTTTATTAACCTGCGTTCCACGGTGAAGAAGACGGTTGTCTTTATTACGCATGATCTTCTTGAAGCACTCAAACTGGGCGATCGTATTGGCATTATGAGAGATGGAGAAATAGTGCAGCTTGGCACACCCGAAGATATAGTAACAAAACCAGTTGATGATTACGTGAGAGAGTTTGTGCAGGATGTACCGGCAGAAAAAGCTGTTTCGATAGAAACAGTTATGGAAGATCCTGAAGTGGTGATTCGAGATAATGAAGATACTGAGACGGCAATAAATAACATGCTGGCGAAACGGGCTACATTGGCATTTGTTACTGATGCTCATGACAGACTAATCGGCGTTGTAACTTTGCACCGCGCTATTCATCAATCAAAAAGGCAGACTGTCGCCGTTAAGGACATAGCAAAAAGGGATTTACCGTCTGTTTCCTTGGATAGCCCCCTGGATGAAAGTCTGCAGTTGGTGGCGAAAACTGGCATGCCGGTGCCGGTGCTGGACAGAAGTCAGCGGATATTGGGAGTAATCACGGAACAAGCGCTTATAAAGGTAATGCAAAAGGGCACATCGAGTCCGGATACCCCCGCCGAAGGCTAATGTATTACTCCTGAGACACCAAAGCAACAACCGTACTGGAGGCCTAAATCATTATGAGAAAACTTAGAACTAAGTGGCTGAGATACAGCGTCAGTCTTCTAACTATTGCGGCAGTAGCCGTGGCAATAATCATCTTTCGCCAGTTTGACCTGAGTACTCCACGGGCCCCCCTGGGTGATGGTGTAGAGGTGATTATGGACTGGGCTATTGTCACCCTCTCACCAGCTTTTGAAGCAATCAAACTCGGATTAACCAGAGTATTTGTGGTAATGGAGACTTTTTTCCTCTGGTTCCCATGGCCAGTATGGCTAGTATTTATAGGAGTGCTGGGATGGCGTGTAGCTTCACGGGGGGTTGGACTATCAATAGCGGTGGGACTCCTCATCATACAATTCACGGGGTTGTGGACGGAAGCTATGAGCACAATAGCGCTGGTCAGTACGGCTATGCTTCTCACTGTAATCATTGCTATTCCAATTGGTATTATTGCCTCGCGGAGCGACCCCTTCGAACGTATTCTCCGTCCCATTCTGGATGCGATGCAGACCATTCCTTCCCTGGTTTACCTCATCCCGGCGATAATGCTCCTCGGTGTAGGTAAGGTACCTGCTATCGCCGCCACTATGATTTTCGGTGTGCCACCAACTATTCGTCTCACTAACCTCGGTCTGCGCCAGGTTCCCACGGAAGTCAAAGAAGCTGCTCAAGCCTTTGGTGCCTCCAGCTGGCAGCTCCTGACTGTTGTGGAAATACCAATGGCTCTGCGCACCATCATGGCCGGAATCAACCAGTCTACCATGATGTCTGTCTCCATGGTGGTCATCGCTGCATTCATAGGTGCTGGCGGTTTGGGTTACAGTGTGCTCTTTGCACTGGACAGGGTGAGAATAGGGCCAGGCTTTGAGGCGGGGCTGGCCATCCTTGTTATTGCGATAATCCTTGATCGCCTCACCCAGGCTCTTGGTAAGATTGGACAACCAATGGTGAAACAGTTTAAGTAACATGTAGTTTTGACTCAAAACAATAGAAAGGGGGTGATGTACGTTATTAGAGGTTTTAGCAATCTAATTATGTAAGGAGAAAAAATGAAAGCACATTTTCTAAAATTTTGTGGTTTATTACTACTAAGTGTTGTAATTCTACTGGTAACGCTGGGTGCCGGCTGCGCTGGTGAACCGCCGGCAAAGCCGACGGTCATGATTGCCGAGAACGACTGGACTTCTCAGCTTATCCTTGTTGAAATTATCGACCAGATTACCACCCAGCAACTTGGCTATCCTACTAGTCGTGTGGGGCTGTCGGCTTCGCTCACCTGGCCCGCTATGGAAAAAGGAGAGGTGGATTTAGCACCGGAAATCTGGTTACCCGGCCGCCAGCTTGAGATTCAGCCATTCCTGGATCGAGGAAAGGTGGAATTGGCTGGAGAAATATTCCCTGGTGGTGCTGGCTGGATTATCCCCAGGTACGTGGTTGAAGGTGACTCTGCCCGGGGTATTGAACCTATGGCTCCTGGCCTAAAGTCTATCCTTGACCTCAAGGAATACTGGCAAATATTTGAAAACCCAGAGAATCCAGGCAAGGGTGAGCTGGTTGGCGGTTCTCCCGGTTGGGTAGATGACGTTATGGATCGTTCCATGATTCTAGGCTATGAACTACCCCTTTGGCGAAGTAACCAGACTGAAGCTATCATGATGGCTCGCATGGTTGCCGCGGATAAAAAGGGGAAACCCCTCCTGATGTACCTGTGGTGGCCCCACTGGTTACTTGCCGAGGTGGACGTAATAGTGCTGGAAGAGCCTGACCCCTGGGTAGAAGGGGCTTTCTCCGACGAAGAAGCAGAACCAGTTAAGAGTGGCCATCCGATGTACCATGTCAATAAGGTGGTAGCTACCGTACTGGAAGAAAAAGCCCCTGACGTCTATCAGCTTATGCAGAACATGGTGTTAAGCGAGCAGGAGGTCAACACCCTGATGCTACGCGTAGATGTGAACGAAGAGGAAATACCAGTCGTTGCTGCTGACTGGATAAGCCAGAATCAAGCTAATATTGACCAATGGTTAAAATAGCAGGCAAATAGTATATTACTGCCCTATGTAGGATAAAGGCTTAGTAATGAACGTAAATACTATGGTAACACCTCCGAATTTACACTCATTACATTGAAGAAACATGGGCATCTTTACATGGACGTATACATGAACAAGTCTTCCTTTCAATTGAGCCATAAGATAGACTTCAAAAAACTAAGGACCAAATAATTATTCTTAAGATAACAAAATGAGTTTTTGTGCAAGGAACTGCGCATTCATGGCCTGATTATTCTCCCAGATTTCCCGATCAGCATTCTTTCAGGACGCTTAAGACGGTTGCAGTTCTTCAATCGGCAAGGATAAGCTGATTTGGGTTTCCTGGTGGCTACTTCAGTCTCATCAAGCTCAATTTTCGGTTTACCGCCTCAGATGTCGAACATATCAGGGTCGAAGTGGCCTCCGAGCTAGGTTATGGTGTCCAGGTACTGCTCGTGCTCGGGGTCACTTATGATCTCCAGTAATTCCGCGTATCCGTAAGTGCCGCCGTAGCCTGACCACGAGACCAAAGTCCACTGGCAGCCTCTGTTGAGAACCGTGGGTTATTGCGTCACCATTTGACAACTGTAGCATTTAGGACTACTATAGCTCTGAAGTTTTACAGACTAAAGACCCAATATGAAAAAGGAGTTAAAGGAACATGGCTAAAGATCTAGTTAGCACATTAGCTGATTTGAAGGAAGAAGAGGTTTTGGAAATCGCCCAGAAGAGGCTGGACAGCGGTGAGGACCCCTTGAAGATTCTGGGTGATGCCCGAAAGGCAGTGGCAATTGTTGGCCAACGTTATCAGGACGGCGAGTATTTCATTCCAGAGCTGGTATATGCTGGTGAGATGCTGAAGGCGATAGTGGAAATGGTTAAGCCGAAATTAGCCAAGGGTGCTGAGGTTAAGCGTCTAGGCAAGGTTATCATAGGAACTGTAGCGGGTGATATACATGACATAGGCAAGGATATCGTGACCTTTATGTTGGACGTCAACGGCTTTGAGGTCTACGACCTCGGTGTGGACGTCCCGGCAGAGGAATTTGTTGACAAGATAAAGGAAGTGGAACCGGAGGTAGTTGGTCTAAGCGGCTTCCTAACGGTGAGTTTTGATTCCATGAAGGAGACCGTACAGTCCATAAAAGATGCTGGCCTGCGGGACAAGGTAAGGATTATGGTTGGGGGGGGGACTCTTGATGACACAGTGCGGGAATATGTTGGCGCTGACGCTTTTGGACGCTTCGCCGGTGACGCTGTATCACTGGCCAAAGAATGGATAGGAGGTAAATGAAAATGGGGAAAACGCCTGAAGAGCTATATGAGGAGAGGAAAAGAAGAATCGAAGAAGCCATTCGACTAAGAGAGCCCGATAGAGTTCCAATTTCGCCTGGGGAGAGCGGATGGTGTCTGAAATATGCTGGAGTAAGCTGGAAGGAAGGCTTATATAATCCCGAAAAAGGGTTGGAAGCGCACAAAAAGACAGTAATAGAACTAAATTGGGATGCTTTCGGCCTCCCGTTTGGGACGGGCGTTGGGTTTCCAGTAAGAGGATTCGACAAGCTCGACGTTCAGCAGTTGAGGTGGCCGGGGGCTGAGAACGAAGGGAGCAGGATCGATGCGAATACTACATACCAGTTCGTCGAGCCTGGAACAAGGGGCAAATACGACCCGATGCCCGCGGAAGACTACGATTTGTTCCTGGATGACCCTACTGATTATCTCGTCAGAAAGTGGTGGCCGAGGATAGCGAGGGGATTGGAGCCTCTTCAAGAGCTTCCTCCTTTACATTCCGTGACCGGCGTATACAGTTTTCCGTCATTGTTCGGCAGTCCGCACTTCGCTAAGGTCCTCAAAACCCTGTCAGAGGCATCGGAGGAGTTTGCCAAATCGGCGGCTCTTCTTGGGCCTTTTGTAATGGACATGGTAAAGAGCGGGTTTCCGCCGCTGGGTTTGGCTATGACTGTTTCACCTTATGACTATTTTGCGGATACGATGAGGGGAACGAAGGGATGCATGTTGGATATGTTCAGAAGACCTGAGAAGCTTAAAGAAGCTATTGATAAGGTTACTCCCTACTGTACAGAAATGGCATTGACAGGAGCCAAACAATTTGAAAATCTCTCTAAAATAGTCTTCATTCCAGTCCATAAAGGAGCTGGAGGTTTCATGTCTAACAAACAGTATGAGGAATTTTGGTGGCCATCAATGAAAAAAGTTATGGAGGATATAATCGACGAAGGATTCATCCCATACTTTTACACTGAGGGAATCTATACTGAGCGCCTGCCCATCATTAAAGATATACCTAAAGGAAAGGCCATATATCACATCGAGACAGACATATTCAAAGCAAAGGAGATCCTGGGTGATACAGTGTGTCTCGCAGGAGGCCCATCTGCTCCACTATTGAATACAGGCTCGCCTCAGGAAGTCAAGGATTACTGCAAGAAGCTTATCGATGTCATTGGCGAGGGAGGAGGTTTCATCATGGACGTTGAAGTCCCATTGATTACTGCAAAGGTTGAAAACGTGAAGGCGATGACCGAGTTTACACAAGAATACGGTGTATACAAATAGATACTTAGCTTGATTAATGCCTATAATACCCTGAGCACGCAACCGCTGATACCATTTCCCGAAATGGCCAACGACCCCATCCGCAAGACGATGGATGCCGCAGTTTCTGAGGCATTAAGTCTGCCTAACTTGTCTATTCTGCAGAATCTTCTAGCACAAGAGCCGGTCGTCTGTCTCCGAGCCCTTTCGTAGTTGGTAATCTTGTGAAAACCAGTATGGATAACCTTTCCCAAACTGCACTGCACACTTCGTCAGAACGTTGCGCCTTCGCCATAGCGAGCAGAAAAATGTAAGAAATCACACCAAATACAACAATGAAGCGCTGTCACTTTTTGAGGAGTTTAACGAGAGCGAAAGCCCTCTCTCCATTTTGATTATTTTCACCTAATACTTTGATAAAAGTTGCCCGTAACCCTCGATCTTCTCGTTGACATTAGCCAGCCTCAATAGATTCCACATAGTCGCCTGATTGCTAGAGATAACCGGCTTTTTTAAATCATACTCTAGTGTCTCAATGACTTCTATGGTGTGCAGAGCAATGCAACTGATGAAAATAGCTTCGCTCTCTGGCTCATGAACCTCACTGGCCAAGCTATATACTGTTTCCTTGGGAACGCCGGCGATTTCAATCGCGTCTTGTAAATTGAGCCATTTTATATTCAGAACTTGTATCCCGTGGTCCTCGACAAATTTCTTCTCTGCCATGGCTACCTCTTCAAGATAGGGCACTGCCAATGATATTTTCCTTACTCCCAACTTATTAAAGGCCTCTATCATTGCGGTAGAGCTTGTGGTTGTTGGCACATTGCCGTTTTTCTCTTTCATCTTCTGTATCAACGTTTGATCGTAGCCGTACCCGCCAGCAAAGCTACCACCAGTGCAGCACATGGCTACTGCCGAGGGGCGAGCGTGCGAAATCAACTCAGCTGCATCTGGAACCAGCTGCTCTAACTTCTTGAGAGCTTCTATACCACCGCCAGTAAAAGCAAATTTCTGGTAGTGGCAAGATACCCCCTTCGGTGTCATTAACTTAAATTCGGGTTCAGTTACTATATTTGAGGAAGGCGTTATTATTCCCAGCCTAGCACGCCACCCATACATTTATTGACCTCCTTTGCATCCAGCCTTTATTCATGAATTGCAGATGCGTATTGTTTGCGATTTGTTGCCATATTCCTATAGTTAAGGGAACCTCGATACCTTGCATGTTTGCTAATACTCAATAGGGAATTGATAATCCAAGTTATTGGAGTAAAAGTGCAACTGGCAAATTTTTGCCTTTCATAGAACTCCTTTCCTCGCCTTCCCTGACGATTTACTACACTCTATCTCCCACCTGCCAGCACTAACCTTACTTGGAATTTCTCCCTCTTGAGGGAAGCTGTTATGGCTCAGACATTACGCCCTGGGCCATAACAGCGAGCCGCTCTGCCAGATTCCGGTCGCCCTGAACCGTGCCGGCGTGGTTCAGCTTGGCGGGCTTAATCCGGTGGCCGCGGCCGTCGAGGCCGGAGTGGAAATCGAAAATATCGCCGAAAGCGGCTTAATTGATTTCGAGCAGTTGCACAGCTTCCGGGAGCTTTAGCAAGCTTGGTCATTGGGAATTTCGGTCTTTCTCCATGAGCTGAATCACGTGTTTCCTGAATCTTCTTAAAATAGTCTGAAAAGACTCCGCTTCTTCTTGGTCCAGGCACTGCATAGCTTGAGAACCAATAGTGTGTCGAAGCGACATGGTCTGCTCCACCAGGTCTAAACCCCTCTCGGTTATGCTGACCTTTCTAAGTCGACGGTCTCGTTTTGTCCTGGCGCTCTTGGTCAGTCCCAGCATATCGAGGCTGTCAACAGCTTTAGTAGTAGCATGTTTAGAGCGCGTTATGCGGCGGCTCAATTCGGTCGGTGTCAGGGTACCACCACGTGCTATCAGAATATGCAGGATGCTCATTTGCGTCCGGTTAAGGCCGAATTCCCTCAACTCGTTATCCAGATATTTGTTAACTATCTCGAACGTGTAAATAAATGAGAGGAAGTTATCAAATCTCAAATCGTTGGCCTGAACCCTGAGGCGCTTGGCCAGTGAGTCCAGTCTTTCCGAGTGACTTCTCACAATAGCTCCTTCTGGAGAAAAATGTATTTTATACGACGATATTGTAACAAATATTAAACGAATATTCAAAGTAATAATATATAATAATTTAAAATGTACGATAGTAACACTTGACACTACTTTTTGGTATATGCTATAAAGTTACCAAACAATCCAAATTTTTTAAGTCTTTAGTCCGCTGGAGGAGTAAAAATGTCATTCATGATTGGCGTTGACACCGGGGGCACATTTACAGACGGTTTTCTTACCCGTAACGGAGACCTGAGGACAGTAAAAGTATTAACAACTCCTCACGACCTCACAGTCTGCTTGGTAGATTGCATAAAAGAAGGCGCCCAGCAATTCGGAGTCTCGGTACAAGAAATGCTGGCAGATACCGACATTATAAGGTATTCAACCACCATCAGTGTTAATACGATAATTCAGAGAACGGGAGCGAAAATCGGGCTACTTGTTAGTCAGGGTTTCAAAGACTCGCTGTATTCCAGTGATACAAGCGCAGTTGAGCCGATATACTCATTCATAGCCAGGGGTATGATTGCCGAGGTGATTGAGGAGATTGATGAAAAAGG
>Ga0315541_1002860_pt1 | contig 13810 bp, 15 predicted proteins | sample SalMarSW160190MG_FD_203095 | JGI IMG/M metagenome (GOLD analysis project Ga0315541, IMG submission 203095) | Salt marsh sediment microbial communities from the Plum Island Ecosystem LTER, Massachusetts, United States - Salt Marsh Sediment SW1601-190 ...
TTTTTAGGGCCATTGATTTTCAAAAGTGCTTTGGTGATAGATGAGCTGACGTCGCCTCTGGCAAGACCTAACGCAACACCAAAGGATGTGACATTATCAAGACCTAAGTTTGTCGCCATCGTCTTTGTCTCACCGGAAGTATCCTCGGCAAGCTCGGTTTTGATGATTTGTTTTATATTGACATAGAAATCAACGTCGTGATACGGCCCGACATTTTTCATCGTGTCGGTATAGTCAGCGTCATCGGCCAGAGTTGGGCTGGCGGCACCTTGAATATGTGCGATAACGAATTTGAGAATATCCAGATTCATAGACACTATGAGACAGTCATCAATAAAGCAATAATTCAGAACCTTCGAAGATTTTTGAATTATGGCTGTGATATTAACACCGCGGTAGTCCTCGGTTTTTCGGTGGGCGCCGTCCTCAATGGCTTTTTCAACCATTTTATCTACCGCCTCTTTTATTTTTGTCAAGTTTTGTCCCCACTGGCTTATTACCAGAAAAGGCGGCTCATTCGCATCTTTTGTCTGGTCGTTCAGTACCAAAGCGGCGGCTACTCTGCCCTGAGGCAATACGTCAATATCAACAATTGTCCTGATGAATTCATTATCTATCTTTCGGATTCTTTCCCGTCTTTTTGTTTTGAAATCTTCGACAACAGCCGACATCGCAGGGTCCTTGTACAGCTTATAAATGCTTGTTTTTTCGAACTGCTGTTTCAACTGACTGAAATCGTCAATGTCCGCCAGCAGGATGGTTTCAGGCGGAACCAGCCTGGCTGTCTTAGGCAGGGTCACTGCTTGGGCGCAAAAAGATGTAAAAGTAAATAATACGAAAACGATGCCGGAAATTTTTGGTGCGATATGTTTCATTTCACTGCCTTTAATTGTTACTGCTCAGGCCTGGCTTTATTGCGTCTTCGGTCGGGCTGAATGTATATATAGCCTGTATTCGGATTGTCCTTGTCGTAGGCGAAGGACTCGCGGTTTTCTATGAAGTGTTTTACATAATCAATCGGTATGGCAAAGCCGAGCCCTCCGAAGAATATATATCCCATATTCGTGACGCCGATGACCTCGCCGGCCAGGTTAAACAAAGGCCCGCCTGAGTTTCCCGGATTTATATCGGCGTTGGTTTGAATATAGGCAAGTCCTTCAAAGGCCCTGCTTTTTGTGCTGATGACGCCGTTAGTAACCGTCCGCTCCAAGCCTAATGGATTACCGATAGCGAAAACCGCCTCACCTACTCTGATTCGCTCTATGTCGCCGAGGTAGGCGAATTTGACTTTAGTCTCGCCGAGGTCCTCGACCTTTAGCAGCGCCAGGTCGACAAAAGGATTGATGGCTTCAATTTTGACCTTTTTGAAAGTCTTTTTTTCAAAGCCGTTCTTGGCTTTCTGGAACATGGTAACTTCTATCCTGGTTTCGTTTTCTATCACGTGGTAGTTCGTTATCAGGTAGCCGTTTTCATTGATAAAAAATCCTGAGCCTAAGCCCGCCGGGCTTGAAACCTTTACCACCGCTTCGGAATAAGCAACTACACATTTTTCAATGGTTGTTTTTTGCAGCTTAGCTATTCTGTACAGTTGGCCGCTCGGTGTTTCAGCTTTGACGACCAAATTGTTTAGCTCTGCCACAGGTACGTCGTTGACATCTGCTTCTTCTTGCTCGGTGGCTTGGCTATACTCATATTCGAGTATTTTGTCCTTCGGAATACTCAGGACGGTTATACCTATATCTACGTACAGCACAGCCTCTTTTTCGACAAGGATATCGCCCGTTATTGTTTGGCCTTCTTTTAGTACAATCTTGTCGGCCCAACACACGCCGCAGACGGAAGCGACAAGCAAAACAAACAAAATACCAATAATGCGAAATTTCATACGTTACTCCTGAATATGTAATCCATCTAATCATTTTAAGCGTTTTTTATTACTGACGCAAATGGAAAGTAAACCACTCCGGCGGTGAGAAACAGGCCTTAGAGTTGTCTCGAAATGGGCTTTGATTGGGTTCGTTTTGGGTTTGTTTTTTTGGAGCTTGAGGGTGGTTTCATTTTCATAATCCTCTATAACATATAAGTTTACGTCCATTTTGGCTTTTCGGAAATTGGGTTTGATTGGGTTTGAATTGGGTTTGTTTTCCCGGTCCGCGCAGACGCATAATCCTTCATAATCACTTGCGAACGCGGCACTTAAATGTATTGGAGCGTTTAGGAAATTGGCTTTGTTTTGCATAAAAGGAGCTGATTTGTAGAGGGTTCTCGACAGATGTAGAGGGCAATTTCGTGAAGCGTGAAGCGTATCTCGATACGAAAAATACGAAATACGAAGCACGAAATTCTCCGCAGTCCTTGGGACTCCTGACGGAGGACACCTTGCGGTGGAAACAATATCAAAATCTAAATGATACAAATTCAAAACTTTGCCTTGATTGCCAAATAATGGTTTATGGGCGTGTATCTGCTGATACGAAAACGTGCGGTTCTCCGCTATATCTCCGCCCCCCACAGGGAAAGGGGCAAGCTCCGGGCGGTTTATATTTGCCTATGCAAATATGCAAGTATTTTAACACATTTTCATACAAAAATCAACATAAAAATGACTAAAAAAGCTCCTTTTTTGGTCATCCTGAGCGAAGCCGAACCATCGCAAATTCCCAAAATGATATCTTTAGTCTGTCGATTAAAAAGCAGAACGCCCGGATAATTGCACATCAAAATTGCTACTTATAATCTCGTAGGCGCAGATTGTTCCTTGATCAATAATTCTCTGATTATGCAGGGCGATATTAACGAAAAGGTTGGTTTTAACATACGTAGAATCCGTGAGGAGCGCGGCCTAACACAGGAAAAACTTGCTGAGCTTTCAGACCTACATCGTGCTTATATAGGACAGATTGAACGGGGCGAGAAAAATATCGGCCTAAAAAATCTTGAGAGAATTGCTAAGGCACTCAACATTAATATCCGTGTCTTATTAGATGTTGATAGTTAGCGTTTACTTTGATAAATTAGTCTTTGGTTATCAATACCATGCTTTAAGGGGATAAACGTATGAAACAGTATGAAGCTGTTATTAAGGTTATGGAAGAAAATCAGGGCTATGCTACACTGGGTTTTCTTTATCAACATGCGATTAGAGTTCCAGGTGTAGAATGGAAAACAAAAACTCCTTTTGCCAGCATGAGGCGGATTGTTCAGGATGAAAGATTTTTCTTCAAAATCAAGCCTGGATTGTGGGCATTAAAAAGTCATCGCCATTTACTTCCCGCCGAGATGATTCCTTCAGCGAAAGAAACTCCCAAACAAATTGATTTTACTCATTCTTATTATCAGGGTCTTTTAGTGCAACTCGGCAATCTCAGAAGCTATGAGACATTTGTACCATCACAGGATAAAAACAAAATCTTTCTCGGCAAAGAAAGGCTTGGCAACTTGGCTTCCTGCACCAAAATGTATCCTTTCACTTATAGCCATATCATAAGTAAAGCTCAAACGATTGATGTTGTTTGGTTCAACACAAGAAAGATGCCTTTTTCTGTTTTTGAAGTGGAGCACTCAACAGATATGAAAAATTCTCTGATAAAGTTTGTAGAATTGCAGGATTTCAGAACAGATATGGTAATTGTCGCGGAAGGAACTCGAAGGAGGAAGTATGGCGAGACACTATCACTCAACGCATTTAAGTCCATCAGAAGTCTTGTAAGCTTTTGGAGTTATCAACAATTGTCTCAACTGCACTCAAGAACATTTGAGCTAAAAGCAATTCAAGACAAGATGCAAAAAATAAGATTAAATTAATTTATATACACTTCAAAAATTTTTCCACTTTTTAAAGATTGCTACCTATAGGTAGTTGATCAATAACATATCCTGATCAACGATCCTGACAAAAACGAAAGTCAGGACTCGTGAAATCAGGAGCGTCTGCCAATCTGTTCGAAGGACCGTTCAAAGTTCCCGAAATTCCACTTGAGTATACAACGGTCTGGTCATTTCCGCAGCGTGGGAATTGGGCGACGCATAATCCGAAATATCGTGGCAATTTTGCCCCGCAGATAGCACGCAATATCATCGAGATGTACTGCGAAAAGGGCAATTCCATTCTCGACCCGATGGTTGGAGCCGGCACTACCCTTATCGAAGCAAAACTCTTGTCACGAAATGCCCTTGGGATGGATATAAACCCACAGGCAATAGAGCTTACAAAAACGGCACTGCGTTTCAAACACCATCCGCCAAGCAAGCAGAAAGTAAAAGTAGGGGATACACGTGATTTATCATTTCTGAAAGATAATTCATTCGATTTGGTTCTTACCCATCCGCCTTATTTGAATATTATCCGCTACTCAGAGGGCAAAATCGAAGGCGACCTGTCGAACATTGCAAGCCTGCCGAAGTTTTGCGATGAAATCGAAAAAATCGCAAAAGAATTATTCCGCGTTCTTAAGCCGGATAAATATTGTGTGATACTTATCGGCGATACACGCAAAGGAAAGCACTTTGTTCCATTGGCCTTTAACGTCATGCGGCGTTTTCTAAAAGTCGGCTTTGTGCTGAAAGAGGACATTATCAAGGTTCAGCACCACTGCAAATTCACCGAACGCTGGCGGGCCAAAGCACAACACGATAAGTTCTACCTTATAATGCACGAGCATTTGTTTGTTTTTCGCAAGCCGAGGGAGGCAGAAGACCTTTCACGCATCAAATACAGCAAATTCCTTTGACGACATACGCGATACACCCTTTTTGTCTCTCAGCTTTGTCATAAATTTATATCCTTCTGTAATAAAAGTCTCTATGTTTCGACTTTCATATTGAATAGGCCGGCTTAAACAAAAATTCGCAGTTTGGAATTCACGGTCTATGCTCTGGAACAAGTATAAAGAATTTCAGAAAAAAAATAAAGATGTAACATGATGGTAACAAAGCTGTAACCTTTAATTGCTATACAAATACTTGGCAATGGTGAAAACCATGCTGTGCATGAAATGTCTTTGAGAGTAAATGAGAAAGTACAATTAGGAGATTAAAAGATGAAGTTAATGAACAATAAACTCGGACTTTGCATATTATTTTGTTTAGTATGTTTCGCTGGATTCTTAGCCGGCCTTAAAACCACATCATATTTTTATCGCAAGTATTGTTTCTCGAAGATATTAGACGATAATGCCCTTATGCTTGCATGGCAGATAAACACAGTATGCCAGCTACGTCTTGGACAAATCGAAGAAACAGTTGATTATTTGGAAAAAGCAATTGATTGGAACATAGTTTCACTGGCTCGATCAGCCGATATGAAAGAAGATGATTATAGGTATGGAATATTAAGCGTAGCTAAAACCTACCGGCAGATATATCATTCCCATTCACTGATTACCGATTCGGTAGAAGACGTTCTAAATGATATAAATGAGGTCTATTTGGTCGAAAGCGATAGCCCACTCGGTCGTGTAGTTGAATGTGCAGAGAGCCAAAAGAAGCTATAATCCGTGAGATAACCATTTAAGGTTAAACTTTAAGCTATAAGATATTTATCTCATGGATTTAATTGAACAAGCTCCCCGAACAGAGTCAAGGGACTGGTTTGTGTGATTTTAGCGTTGACGAGCTCGCCCGCCAGTGATGCCGGACCATTAAATACAACTATATAATCCGTTGCAGTTCGGCCAACTAACTGTGGATTATCTCTGCTTTCGGCGGAATTTAAGTGTGGCTTTTTGCTTAAACCTTCAACAAGAACCTTTACTTTTTTGCCAAGAAATTCTCGGCTTAACCGGCCGCTTATTTTTTCCTGTTCGGCGAGCAGCTCTGTATTTCGCCTTTTCTTAACTTCAATAGGGACATCGTCCTTTAGTCCCTTGTCGGCTGTTGTGCCCGGCCGAGGTGAATATTTGAATATGAAGCAATTTTTATACCTCGCTTTTTTTACCAGCTCGACCGTTGCCTGAAAGTCCTCTTCAGTTTCTCCGGGAAAGCCCACGATAAAATCGCCTGCAATAGCAATTCCAGGCACTTTGGCTCTGGCTTTATCTAACAACTCCAGGTACTGACCGGCTGTATAGTGGCGATTCATCACTTGCAGGATTTTGTCTGAGCCGCTCTGTGCGGGTATGTGCAGATAATTACAAACCTTCGGTGAATCAGCCATAACCTGCAAAATCTCATTAAAAAATTCTTCCGATGGATAATTAGTGACAAACCTTATCCATTCGATTCCATCGATGTCACTTGCCATTTGGAGCAAATCGGCTAAGCAATAGGTTTTCTCGCCTGCTGCGTATTTATACGCATTTACCCGCTGACCCAGTAGGGTAACCTGTTTTACACCGGCTTCAGCCAGTTTTTTTATTTGCTCGATAATTGTCGCCGGCGGCCTTGAGACTTCCGGCCCTCGTACGTACGGGACTACGCAGTACGAGCAGAAATTATTACAGCCTCGCATCACTCGAACAAAGGCCTGACCTGATATCTGTTTGTCCTCGACTCCATAGACTGATTCAAATTTTTCAAGCTCCAGGCTTTGCTCTTCTGATGCCTGCCGAATTTTTTCCATTACCACTAAGGTTTTTTGTTTTTCTTTCAGAGCTTTTGTTACAAGCTCGGTTATTTGAGGAATTTGAGCCGGCCCACAAACAATATCGACGGCTTCGTGACCGAGCAGGTCCGCACCGAGTCTCTGTGCCATACAGCCGATCACGGCTACTATTAAATCCGGCCGTGTTTTTTTGATATGTTTTAGATGACCGAGATGTGAAAAAGCCCGCTGCTCTGCGTGCTCGCGAACCGAGCAGGTATTTATCAAGACCACGTCAGCTTCCTTGACACTATCGGTTAGGCTGAAGCCATTAGCTTTAAGCGCAGAAACCACCAATGCTGTATCCAGCTTGTTCATCTGACAACCGTAAGTTTTGAGGTGAACTTTCATGCTAATTCACCTCAAAACTTAAACACGGTTGTCCCTGCGTTTAGATTTGTCCCTGCTCCTGTCTTCCGACAGGAAGACGCTGGGGCAAATCTGCAGGGACACCCAAACTTTTTTAGGAATACATTCATAGTATTCCTCCAAACCTAAACATGGGTGCTCCCACATTTAGATTTGTCCCCCTTCTTGCTTTCGCAAGAAAGCTAGGGGGACAAATCTGTGGGAGCATCCGAATCTTTTTAATTGTGTTTATTATTTTCATTGTAGCTTTTGATTAAATTCTCTTTTTGCTCGCGAGTCATTTTCTTAATATTTCTTTCACGGTGTAAGGCATTCTTATAGTAACGATATTCCTTAGCATATACTAAACTTACAGGAAGTTTTCCTCTTAAATACTTAGCACCATGACCTTTATTATGCAGCTTAATCCTATCCTCTACATTATTCGTGCTACCTGTGTAATATGTCCCATCCCTACATTGAACTATATAAACCCAGTATTTACTTTTGCGAGCGAACTTTCCTAGCATAATTTCCCTTCGCTAAAGCTTTTAAAATACGCTTTATAATTGGTCATTGTATGCGTAAATCAGTCAAAAACATGGGCCTTTGCAGTTTTTATATGGGATGAATACTGGAATGGCTTTACCTTTCTTCTTTCTAAGATACAAATAATTGTCTTTATTATCTTCTGTGAATGCCAATCCTAATTCCTTTTTGATAAAGATATCTACCAGGTACTCCATAATAATGTTAGCAGTATAGATCTTGAACAAGCTTTCTCCAGAATCGGGTTTTAGCTTATATCTGGGCATTACATGTGCAATTGCATGTCTACACTCATCCTTCAAGTAAGTACTGATTTTTTTATTTTTCAGAAGTTGTCTATTAAAATGGGCATGTTTTAATATCCAAATATTGTGTTTGATAGTTTCATTTATCCAATCCATCGATTTTCCACCTTTAAAATTATGAATCTCCAATATTTTCCAATAACACAGAAACCTGTAGTATGTACTGTTAGAAGACTTGGCTTCTCTGAACAAACTCAGTGCGTGTGCCTTGTACTTATCATGCCCAATTTTCGGCAATCCGACTATAGAAATGCCTTTGATGTGCCTGGACATCTGTCTTGGCATCGAAGTACAGGCTTTTCGCGTGACGCTTGAAAGGCCACCGTGTTCTTGGCTCCATCCGCGGCCACCAGCAGGACAGTAAACAATCCCAGTTTTCAACTCCCAACTCAAACAACTTAGGAACTCAAAAGCAATTACTTCTACTCTTTTTCTTACCTTGTCGAATTCTGGCCCACTGCTGGAACTAATATCAAAGATACAGCACAAAACATCTTGATATTTCTTGGTTCCTTTGATCAGTTTAAAGTCTATGCCATAGTAATTGAAATAGACGTTATGTTCGAAGATTATCCGTGATTCAAAACATACATGCAGCAAGTACTGTTGTGATTTTGTGTTTTTCTTATTGCTCATAATCAAACAATTATAAAGGACTTGTAAGCCTAAATCAATTTATTGATGCTGGGCGTGCTTCACAATTGTATCTATGACAAAGACCTATCCGTCAAGTTATTTACATTTGTGCCATCGATAATTCTTATTGTGGATTAGCATAACAAGCGTGCGGTTGGGTAAATAGCGTTTTTATATTCACAGAGGTTTTTCAGCCGACGGAACGTACTTTTAGATTTGACGAGAGTGTGCATTTTAGGTTACACTTCGCAACAGGACCAAAAGTTAGTGAATAAGGGATGTCTGTTTCGTGTGTTGCCGAATAATTAAGGAGAAAAATCAGATGGCACGAAAATTGATTTTAATGCTGGTCTGTGTGTTCATCTTTTTAGCCGGCTGTCAACCGGCGGAGAAAATGTCCGTTAAGGAAGAAGGATGGGAAAGCCTGTTTGACGGCAAAACATTGAATGGCTGGAAGGCCAGTGAAAATAAAAACACCTTTAGCGTGCGCGATGGAATGATAGTAGCTGCCGGGCCGCGCAGCCATCTTTTTTATGTTGGGCCGATTCAAAATGCTAACTTCAAAAATTTCGAGTTAAAAGCAGAAGTTATGACCAAGCCCGGCTCCAACTCAGGTATATACTTTCACACAGAGTATCAGGAAACCGGCTGGCCGAGCAAGGGCTATGAGGCACAGGTCAATAATACTCACACTGACTGGAGAAAGACCGGTAGTCTCTACGCCGTAAAGGATGTCAATGAGTCACCGACCAAAGATAATGAATGGTTCACAGAACACATCATAGTCCGTGACAAGCGAATAATCATCAAGGTAAACGGCAAAACAATGGTCGATTGGACGGAACCGGAAGATTTCGCTCTTGAGGGTCAGCCTGGGAGAAAACTATCCAGTGGGACCTTCGCCTTGCAGGGACATGACCCGAAAAGCGTCGTATACTTTAAAAACATAATGGTTAAATCCGTGAAATAAATTGCTCAGGAATAAAAAAGTTATAAAGAGCTTATCTCACGGGTCAAACCGCTGCCCCGAGCGAATAACCTAAAATCTTTTTATCCAAAGTTGTAGTATTTTGTCACGGCCTCCTGGACTTTCCAGGTGCACTCCAGGTCTTCGGGGAAGACTACGAGATCGCCGGGGCCGAAACTTACTGAATTATCGCCATCTGATATCGTTACTTTGCCCTCAATTAAGAGACAAGTTTCTTTTTCCGTATATGCCCAATCAAAAGTGCTGGGCTCACATTTCCAGATCGGCCAATTCTGGCAGGTCTTGGCTTCTTCATCGGTCGGCTTTCGGACAATGACGTCTTTAACTGTCGGCATATCGTACATCCTTTCTTTTCTACTTTTAACACAAAGATAATTGATGGCTAAGCCATTAATACGGGTAGACACTGAATTATACACAAAATGCGCTAATTTTGAAGACGCAAGATGAATTTTTCCTAAAAGTTGGTAGTATGAGCAGGTGGTTTTCTGTAAATTAGGAGTAAATTGTTTAGTTTGAAAGAATTACAACCGTGGAGCGAAAGCAGTTAGAGAAATTCAGGAGCTGGTTTGATAATTACGTAGATGGTTTTTACAACAATGACGATTTTGTCAACGCTCATCTGAAATTGAAGCAAGAGCACACCCTGCGGGTCTGTCGAGAGATGCAATTTTTAGCAAATGAGCTTGGGTTGGCTGAAAACCAGAAACGCATCGCCGAGGTGATAGCACTCTTTCATGATATCGGGCGATTCAAACAGTTTATCAAATACAGAATGTACAACGATGTGAAAACCGTGAGCCACTCTTTACTGGGTTTGGAAGTTCTTAAAGAAGAAAAGGTGCTGGAGGATGTGGACAAGGAAGAAAGAGAATTGATAGAAAAAGCGATTGAATATCACGGACTGAAAGAGCTGCCGGGCGATTTGAACGGCCAGTGTCTGCTGCTTTCAAAACTGATACGCGATGCCGACAAGCTGGACGTATTTTATGTGGCCACGGAATATTTTAAGCACTATAAGAACAAGCAAAAAAAGGTTTTCCTGGAGCTGGGAGTTCCGGATGAGCCGGGGTATTCACACGGCCTGGTGGAGGCGATCCTAAATGGCAGGCAGATAGATTACAATCATGTGCGGACATTGAACGATATGAAACTTTTGCAGCTCGGTTGGGTCTATGATGTGAATTTCCCACCGACTCTGAAAAGGATAAAACAGCGAAAGTTTCTTGAGATGCTTCTTGGCTTCCTGCCGCAAACAGAAGATATACAGAAGGTCGAAGAAAAGATATTAGGATATGTTGATTCCAGATGCGAAGAAATAAAAAAGAAAGGGATTATCATGGAGACGGTGTTACAGACTAACATAACAGAAGCCAAGTCTGGTCAGGGCAAGGTTCGTGATATATATGATCTCGGCGATAAGCTGCTCATAGTTGCGACCGACAGGATAAGCGCTTTTGATGTGGTTATGGCCAACGGAATACCTTACAAGGGAATTGTTCTGACACAAATTTCTCTGTTCTGGTTCGATTTTCTCTCTGGGGATGTCGAGCATCATCTGATAAGCGATGATGTAAAAAGCTTTCCGCAGCCTTTCTGCAACTATGGCGTGCAGTTAGCTGGGCGGAGCATGTTAGTTAAAAAGGTTGACGTCCTGCCGATAGAATGTGTCGTGCGAGGGTATTTGGCAGGCTCCGGCTGGAAAGAATACAAAGTGAGCCAGCGTGTGTGCGGAGTGAAATTGCCAGCCGGCCTGAAGCAATGCGAGAAGCTGCCCGAACCAATCTTTACGCCGGCAACAAAGGCTGAAAGAGGAACGCATGATGAAAATATCAGCTTCGAGCAGAGTGTGGATATGGTCGGCCGAGAACAAGCTCAGTATGTGCGTGACAAAAGTATAGAGATTTTCAAAAAGGCAGGCAAGTACGCTGAGAGCAAAGGCTTAATCTTAGCCGACACCAAGTTTGAGTGGGGTATTACCGACGGCAAAATTATTTTAATCGATGAGGTTTTGACGCCGGACTCTTCGCGATTTTGGCCGGCGAATAAATACAAGCCGGGCAGAGACCAGGAGAGCTTCGATAAGCAGTTTGTCCGTAATTATCTTGAGAGCATAAATTTCGACAAATCTGGACCTGGCGTGGAGCTTCCTAAGGACATCGTAGCTAAGACCAGCCAGAAATACATCGAGGCCTACGAGCAACTGACTGGCAAAAAGTTCCACACAATGAATAACCCCCAGTAAAACTGGGGGCTAAATATTTGGAAAACGGCTACCGACATATCGGTGGCCTTTTTTTATTCGCGAAATTTTTACACAAAATGTGTGTTCGCCGGTTAATATTATGTGAAGGCTGAACATGTTCATGCTTATAGACAGATGAAAGGGATCCTTAGGACATAGCAAATGAATTTTTCCAGGCAAGCTGATATTTTTGAACGAGCCAGAGCGAAATACACAAGATTCCTGGTGTCGGTTCTGTGGAAACTGACAGGTGATCGGGAACTTTTCACCGAAGCGATGCAATACGCTCTGTTGGGGATGTGGCAGCACGTCGGCAAACTAAATGGGAAAAAGGCTCACGCTTATATCTATCGAATTGCCCTGTCGGCTAATTCCAAGGCCTGGCGAAACAGGATCGGCAGAAATGGAGAATTAACCCCAAACCACATCGACTGTGAGAAAAGCCCTGACGAGAAGCCCGACAGAGACGAGTTAGCTACGTTAGTCAGACGCGAAATCTGCCGTCTCCCGGCCAAACAGGCTAAGGCCATCGTCATGCGGTACCTCGAACAGCAGGATTACCAAGCTATCGCCGGTAAACTATCCTGCACCGAAGCTTCGGTTAGGTCGCATGTATCAAAAGCCCTGGCCACCCTAAAAAACAGGTTGGCAGCTTTAACATAACAGGAACAAAACGATGAATGGTGAAAAAATCGAAGAAATTCTGAAAAATATCGGTAATAACGATGTGCCGGCTGATGTGCACAAAATCGCAGAGAATATCTCCAAAGATTTTAGTAAAACTTTAGCGCAGCCAAAACAGCCCAGGCACATTGTTTTAGGAGATTATATTATGAAAAGCAGATTTACAAAATTAGCCGCAGCGGCAGCGGTGATAATTATTGCGGCGTTAATAATAAATTTTCAATTCAGTACTTCAGGTGTAGCGTGGGGAGCTTTGGTCGAAAAAATTGAAAGTGTCGAAAACGTTGTTTATCGTTTAACAACTAACGTTAAAATGCAGGGCATGCCACAGGGACAAACTCCAAAAACCGAAGCAATAGCTTACTATTCTTCAGAGTATGGAACGCGAGCGGAAAATTATATCAATGACCAACTCAGTTTTATAATGTATTTGAATCCGAAAGAAAATATCTATGTTAGTGTGATGCCGGAACAAAAGAAGTTTATGAGATTCACCGACAAATCGCCGGATGAATTAAAACAAATAGCCGAAAAGGATGATCCTCGTGTAATGGTCAGGTATATGATGTCGACAGAGTATAAACCGCTTGGCCGGGATAAAATTAACGGAATTGATGTCGAAGGGATTGAATGTACAGGCCCAGGAGTAATGGGCGGAATGTTTGAAGACGCAACAGCTCGATTATGGGTTGAAATAGGAACTGATTTTCCCGTTCGTATTGAAATTGAGGGTATTGTCTCTGGGGGACAAATGGAAATGAGTATGGTCATGGATGATTTTCAATGGAATGTTGACCTTGATCCGGCCCTGTTTGTTCCCGATATACCTTCAGATTATACCAGCCAGGAATTGAGTTTATCCGAAGCAAATGAAGGTACAGCGATTAATGGCCTTCGCCTCTTCGCCGAGCTTACCGATGGAAAGTATCCAGGCAGTTTGGTATTTATGACATTAATGAAGGAAATCTCTGAAGCCTTTGTGAAAAAATATGGTATAGAATTTACCGAGAAGCAAGATGAATATGCAAGCGTATTAGTGGATATCCTTCAAGCAGGAACTTTCTATGTCCAGTTGGCTGCAGCGGAAAAAGAAGCAGTATATTACGGAGATAGTGTAACGGCTGAAGATGTGGAATCAGTGCTTTTACGGTGGAAAATTTCAGATGGATACTATCGTGTAATCTTTGGAGATTTATCAACTTTGGATGTTACCGCCGAAGAGTTGATTGAGCTTGAAGCGCTCCAGCCGAAGTAATCGTTGTAAAAGCATAAACACAAAAGCCGGGTTTTCTAGCTCGGCTTTTTTTATGCGCACGAAAAAGAGGTTGCGCCGAGACCACCTTCTTCGTCTATAATAAATGAGGTTACCAGTAAAAAGCAGAAGGAGGTTTATTGGAAAACCGGCAAGAAAAGCTCTTTGAATTGTTGGATAAGTCGGGTGCAAGTTTGTATGCGCTTTTGACAAGGCTAACGCT